>Ga0233435_1002142_pt1 | contig 17249 bp, 10 predicted proteins | sample SI_122_August201_3_FD_182735 | JGI IMG/M metagenome (GOLD analysis project Ga0233435, IMG submission 182735) | Seawater microbial communities from Saanich Inlet, British Columbia, Canada - SI_122_August2016_135_MG | ecosystem: Environmental > Aquatic > Marine > Inlet | place: Canada: British... | reverse complement strand
AGATCATCGCGGGTGGTATTACCTCCTAACCATTGATAAAGATCGATATCTTCATTGGGGAGAACATGAAAACCGGGGGCTTGTAACAAATAATCCGCCATTTAGCTTTTATGATACAGGATATACCTACGGAAAAAAGTATGCATTTGCTCATGCTATTAGTGATGGTTCTGCACGTGGAACCGAAGTTGTATTTAATGGATATGAAAGCATCAGAACATCTGCTGGAGAATTTAAAAATTGTCTAAAAAGTACATTTACATACATTAATCCAAATGGCTCTACATTTGAATCAGTAACGTGGTTAGCAAAAGGGGTAGGTGTAGTCAAAAAAGAATTCTCTATTTTTTCTCCAAAAGCAGGGCAAACATTGCGATTCGATCGTGAATTAATTCATGCAAATATCAATGGTAAAAAAGTGGGTGGAAAAAGTTCTCCAACTGTAGATAATTGGAAAGATTATTTCCCATTTTATCAAGGAGACTCTTGGACCTATGACTGGACATATACTTTAGGGAATGGAATTACAAAATCAGAGGATCGTAAACGCGAATATTTAGGAACTGAATTTTTTGATACCGGTGTTGCATTTAAATTGATAGATAATAAGGGTAGTTATTTATACTATAGTGCTTTTGCAGATCGAGGAATAATGATTCACGGATCATTTGAAAATAGACCTGGTGGGCAAGTCTTTACTTATCAACCAGCTATTAAACTATTACGCCCTGATCAAGTCATTGGGCGCGAATACACTTGGAGTGAACCCGAAGCAGACCAACCGGAAAATGTGGGGCGATATAAACGCCTACAACATTGGACATCCGAGGCTGAAGGATTTCAAACATTAGAAACACCAGTGGGCCTGTTTAATGTGCTAAGAGTGAGACTCGCATGGAGCACATCAAAATCCTGGGTTTCACAGTGGTATTATTTAGCAGAAAATATTGGTATTGTAGGAATGGATTATGAAGCAATCGATAAAATTACTGGGAAACGTATCATTAGTTTAGTTGCACGAATTAAAGAAGCAACACTTCAAGGTGATAGTGTAACAAATCTTGGTGAATTAGAAACACATGTTAAAAATGTAGAAGCAGCAATGGCAAAATTGAAAGATGACCCTAAAGCACGAAAAATATTCAAAGATGCTTTTGAAAATAGATATACTTGGAAAGATGGCTTCCCTGGACTTACTGCAGATTTAAATATTATTAACCACGGTAAAAAACCAATTGAGGCATCCATTACTGTAGATAGAAATCTTGTAGTTGACTTTGAATGTGATGATTGCGGTGGCGAATTGAGATCTTTGGTTCGAGCTCAAGTCAGCCAATTTGTGACTCATCGTGTGTATGAACCTTTTGATGAAAAGTACGCAAAAGGTGAAGCATTTTTTCAAGTTGTTAAAAAACGAAAAAAAGGTATGTGGGAAATTACTGCTGATGGTGAAACAGCCATGGGATCTTGGTATTTAATTGATTCTAAAACAAATGAAGTTCGTCAATTGACAAGAACCCTAGGCGGACCTGTTAAATTTATGATTCATCATGAAAAGAATATTATTACTGAAGAAGGAAATTATATCGCAAATTATTATCCAGTCAAATTTTATATAGAAGATGGTGAAAATAAGCACAATTTAGGGGAAGTTGTTTATGATGATAAATTCGTGAAGGATGGTAAATGGTGGCTCCCAGAACATCGTATTTTAAAAGGGAGTCTACCTCAACCAGATATGTCTGTCATCGATGTTGATTTAGAGTTGCTATTTGAAAATGTGACCTATATTCAATAGTTCATTTATTATAAATAATAAATGAACTATTGAATAAAATAACTTGACTTTACAATGAAGGGTGTTTGATTTTCAAATGCCCTTTTTTTACTATCATGAATAAAATCACACGAAGAAACTTTTTAAAAACTTGGCAGGGTGTCGTAGGAGCCTTTGCTACATTGGCTACTATTCCCTCCCTTTATTACTGGTGGTGGGATCAGCCTCATAAACCTAATAATACTGAAAACTGGATTGATTTAGGCAAAGCAAAAAAAATCAAAGAAAATCTTTGGCTTAAACGACCTATTTCATTTGACATTCAAGATCGTTGGAAAACTAGAACAATAAAAGAAATGCTCTATGTTTTTCGCATGGGTAAATCTGTTACTATTTTAAGTTCTATTTGTCCTCATGCCGGATGCCTCATAAAAACCGAAAATAATGGATTTATATGCCCATGCCACAATAGTTTTTTTGACAATAAAGGTTTGGTGGTTGAAGGGCCTTCTCCCCGACCATTAGATTCAATGGAATGGACTGTTAAAAAGGGGCGCTTATACGTTAAGTACGAACAATTTAGGTCTGGGATAGGAACCAAAGAATTATTGGGTTGATTTGTGACAATTAAATCTATATTTAAAATAAGTGCAGGAATTAGTTTTATATTTCTAAGTCTCTTAATGGTTACAGGTTGGGGACTAGGTGGCGGTTATATTCCGTCTGACTCTGAAGCTTTTTCATCAATCTTATATCTTCGAAATATGGGTGGAGTTGGACAAATGATTCGTAGCCTCCATTTTTATTTATCCTCTAGTCTTATTATATCGGGATTTATATTTCTTATCTCATTTTATATTCTTGGTTATGTCTCCCGCTTTACAAAACAATGGTATTTTTCATTAATAATTTATTTTCTAATTGTTGGGAGTTGCTTCACAGGTTACCTACTGCCAATGGATCAAAATGCTTTTTGGGGAACACTAGTCAGGTTAGGTATTGTTGAAACCATCCCATTTTTTGGTACTTTTATAGCAAACATATTAAGGGGTGGATTAACAATTGGTTCAGAAACATTATCACGTTTTTTCACAATTCACAGCTCAATTATACCCATTTTTTTATCTGTTATTTCTCTAGTACTTATTCAATCTCAATGGGAAAATATAAAACTAATTGTATCTAGAGCTTCAATTTTATACGGTACAATCTTAGGCGTAATTCTCCTCTACTATTGGGCTTTTTCATTCTCCGCGCCCTTAGAACTGCCAGCGAATCCAATTGATGTTGAATATATCCCACGCCCAGAATGGTATTTTCTCTGGTTATTTGAATTTGGGAAATATGTCGAATGGGCACCATGGATCCGAAGTGCCTTACTTCCGCTCCTTGGAACACTTTTTTTATTTGGCCTTCCATTCATAAAACAGCAATCATCCAAACAACGCTACACAATTGCTATCACTTGGTGTAGTGTTTGGCTAATATTAACAGGTATAACATTATACGCCGACCGAAACCTCCCAGATAAATTAGATTATGAAGCTGCTATGTTTGTCGAGGCAAAAGAAAATTACCAAAGTCTCTGTTATGATTGCCATGGTTCAACAGGGAAAGGTGATGGTCCACAATCAAAAACATTTAGTCTAGAGTCACCAGATTTTACATTAATGGCATATTGGGATCAAACAAGCAACGATCAAATTATTAAAGCTATTAAAGATGGTAAAGGTGAAGATATGCCTGACTTTAAAAAGAAACTTTCTCAACAGCAAATTGAAGAATTATTAAATATGATGAAAATCTCATATCGTCCAAAATATTAATTGTAATTTTTACATCTTAATTTGGGATATCTAACTAAATAAATTAAAAGGATTATAAATGAAATTTCGTACCATCTTAAAATGTAATATATTTATACTTTCTATTTTATCTGCTTCTTGGGGACAGTCTGGATTTAAAAATCTTCAAGTATTAGATAAAAATATATCTAAAGATAATCTAAAAGCTACGATGAATAGTTTCAGTGATTATTTAGATGTTAAATGTTCTTTTTGCCATATTTTGGATGAATATCACAAAGATGATAAAGAGCATAAACGAATCACTCGTGATATGATTCAACTCACACAAATGATTAGAAAAAATGGTGCCCAGTATTTTTCCAAGGAATATAAGGCAGATCAATTCACCTGTTATACCTGTCATAATGGAAGCGCTGAAATAACACCTTATAATCCAGATGAAGATTGGCCATAACCTTTATTAAATCCTTACCTATAGTGAGGAGATATGATTCAAAATAAAGCCACTTCAGTGCGAATTTATATAAAAGAATTATCGGGTAACCAGCAGGAAATAATTACAAAAATAATAGAAAGTGGTAAAAAATGAAATTTTTAAATACAAAATATCTCATTACTTTAATTTTAATATCAATGGGGTTTGGGTCATCCCTTCCATCGGGTGTATCCATTCATAAATTAAATAATGGAATGGATGTTATTCTAATCGAGAATAAATCATTACCTATGGTTGGAGCAAATGTTGTAGTTAAGACCGGTTCGGCATATGAAACATATGCCACAAGCGGAATGAGTCATATGCTGGAGCATTTACTATTCAATGGAACAACTACTCGAAAACAAAAAGAATTGTACGATGATGGCGATCGAATTGGAGCTTATAATAATGCAAATACGGGTGAATATTATACAAATTATATGATGGTCACTCCGACTGAACATATTCAGTCTGGAATGAAAATTCAGGCAGATATGCTTTTCAATTCCATTCTTCCTGAAGAAAAATATGATAAAGAAAAAGGGATTGTTCTAGAAGAAATTGCTCAAAGTTTGGCAAGACCAGGAACTCAAATTGAAACAGATATTCAATCCATATTATTTGACGGTCATTCATTGTCTCTTCCCACTTTAGGAACGTATTCCACAATTGAATCTCTTCCCCTTCCTCCCGTTCGAGAGTATTATGAAGGCAATTATGTCCCAAATAATATGATTTTAAGTGTGATTGGGCATTTTGATTCTGAAGAAATGTTAGAGTGGGTAAAAGATATTTATGGCAAACCAGGCCCTGGTTCAGTGTATCGATCGCAAGATGCAGATTTTAATACTGGCTTTGAAACACCTAAAAAAAATAGTACAATAACATTCCATCGTTCACATAGCGATTCCACTACAATTATACATTTAGCCTTCGAATTACCTGAACACCCTGTTTCAGGCTTTTTTGATTTAATGGAAAATATTCTATCAGAAAAAATGGAAACCCTTGAAGCAGCATCTAAAAAGAAATTTGGAAAATCGGTACAGTCTATTAAAGGAGAAATACGAAAATCACCTATTAGAAATTATTTAATAGCTAAAGCTACTTTGATTGCAAGTGACCAATTGGATGATTTGATCCATTTTTTGTCAAATGAAATAAGATCAATAAAATTAAACATAAAAAAGGATGCCATATCTGTTTTTGCAACTTCAAAAAAAACATCTTTTTACAAAAGCCTTGAAAAACCCCATATGTTTGGGATATACAATGCCCATATTTTTGCTCAAAAAGGTATCGATGGTTTCTTATCATCCTTCGATGAATCATTATACGGAAAGGCTGCTGAAACATTGAAGAAATTTCGAATTGAAAGTGAGCCAACTGTTATTATTCATCATCCTATGGATTCCAAAGAGAAAAATGAATCTGGAACTAAATCAGTAATACTTTTTGATCATGATGGTTCGGGCACAACTTTAATCGCTAAACAAAATGCATCCAGCCCCCTTCTAGCTGTTCATTATTTAATGAAACATAAATCCAATCTAGAAAATGAATTTGGGGAAAATGCTGCCAAAATCCTTCATAATTGTTTTGGACAAAGAATGAAATCTGAAAAGATTCAAAAACAAATTGCACCATTTGGTTTCACTTTTACAGTAAATGACAATCCATGGATTCCCATGGATGATATATATCTCCATGATGATTTTGGATATATTCGCGTGGAAGGATTAGCCGATGATATGGATGATGCTATTAGATTCCTAAATAATACATTTTTGAATTTTACTCCAACTGAAGAAGAATTTAATAAAGCGAATGCTCCGTCTCATGGCGGATATGGTGGAATGAGCCATAAAAATATCGCAAAGGAAAAATTTAATACGTTAGTCGATAAATATATTTACCCCAAAACATTAGAACAAATAGAGCTCCCTCAATTGACATACGAATCCCTATTAATCTTTGCAGGAAAATATTGGGCACCTGAAAATGCTATTGTATCCGTTGTATCGCCCGCATCACCTGAAGATGTGAATCAATTATTTTCAGGATTTGGGTCCAATGAAGAAAAAGATACAATCATCCCAAATGAAAAAAGTTATCAATTGAATTCTAAATCTGTAACTATTGATGAAGATGGTGGCGGAGCGCAATCCTATTTATTTTGGGGATTTATGAAAGATGTGGAACCGAAAGATAAACCTGCATTAACAGCACTTTCATTAATATTAAAAGATAAAATCGTTTTTGATATTCGTGAAAAACAAGGTATGGCTTATAGAATGCATGCAGGGATTTCACTGAAAAAGAATAAAGCTTTATTTTCTATTAATTTTGGAACTCGCCCAGAAAATGCAGATGTACTTATTCCTCAATTTCCAGGTTTTTTCTCCAAAAACATGTTGAATGATGTAGACAATGCAACTTTGGAGAAATCAGTAAATATGTATCTAGGGCGTATGATGTTTCGGCGACTTTCTAGTATCAATCAAGCTTATTATTTGGGGCATTCCTTTTATTTTGATGGAGATATGAATTCTGATTCAGAATTTTTAGAAAGATTAAAATCTGTAACACTTGATGATTTGAAGTATGTTGCAAAAAAATATATGGATGCAAAAAATCCAATTTCTATTACTGTAAGATAATAGAGGGAAAATTATGAAACGCATATTGCTCTTATCACTTTTACTTGTCACGGCATGTAAAAAAACAAACGTTTCAATTGTGGAGTTTGAGTCACACCATATTCAATTAAATATAGACGTAAAGAAACATTACGCAGATCTTTCTGATACGGGAACAATGAAAGTATCTAAAGGTTGGAATCTTTTTACACTAAACAGCTCTGTTGAAATTCATTCCTTTAATGTAGAAGGTTCCAAAATAGAGTATCAATCATTTTCATCAAAAGATTCTACCAATGTGCCAGTAGAATTCAGACATAGACTCCCACAAGGCAATCCCCACGAAGTAGAACAAATCATTGCCTTTCAATCAAAGACCAATACTAATAAACCCTTTTCGATTTCCTATTCTGGGGAATTTTATGAAAATGTGGAAGATGTCCATTTTTCCAATGAAAATGTCGGACGGGAAGTCACGGCTACCATTTCTGACCAAGGCGCATACTTTAGCCCATCTAGTAGCTATTATCCGATGGGAAATGAATCTATGGCAAACTTTAAACTCACCGCCAATATTCCTGATAATTGGGAATCTATTAGCGATGGAAACCGTTTATCCAATGAATCGAAAGATGGACGAAAAATCCAATCTTGGGGAAACCCATATAAAAATGATGGTAATATGTTTATGGCAGCACCATTTGTGACAAAATCTACATTTGTAGATGATATTGAAGTGGCGTGTTATTTCTTTGAAGCAGACACAGGTTTGTTTGATCAATATCTTCCTGCAACGGTTGGATATATTCGTCAATATTCGGAATTAATTGGTCCTTATCCTTATAAAAGATTTACAGTAGTGGAAAATTTTTTTCCTACGGGATACGGCATGCCTGCATGGACTTTATTGGGACAACAGGTAATTCGACTTCCCTTTATTGTATTTACTTCTTTAGGACATGAAGTGCTTCATAACTGGTGGGGAAATAGCGTGTATGTGGATTATGAACGTGGAAATTGGTGTGAATCTGCCACCGTTTATGGAGCCGATTATCGATATAAGCTTCAACGTTCTTCAGATGCGGCAAAAACGTATCGGAAAGATATTTTGAAGCAATATGTGAATTATGTTACGGAAGACAATGATTTTCCTATACGAAATTTCATTAATCGGACGAGCCCTGAAACTCGAACAATCGGATACAATAAAGCGATGATGGTATATCACATGATTGAAGAAGAAATTGGAACTAAACCATTTTTTGAAGCATGGAAATTGGTTAATACCAAACATCAAGAACAGAAAATTTCTTGGGAAGAATGGGTGGCTGCATTCGAAGAAACATCTGGAAAAGATTTAAGTCATATTATTCCCCAATGGATTGAGCAAGACGGTGCACCAATTTTGGATTTAAAACTAAATGATGCATCAGAAAAATATGTTGATTTCACATTGCTTGAAAAGAGTGGCCAAAATTATCGATTAGAAGTACCGATTCATTTTGACAGTGGCTTTGATACGACTGTTATATTGAATTCTCCATCTTCATCTTTTTCTATGAAATTAGCGCAAAAAGCAAATTCCATTTCTGTAGATCCTGATTTACATTTATTCCGTCGACTCTACCCTGTAGAAATCGAGCCTATTTTATCAGCAGCATTAGGAAATAAAAATAAATTATTTTTCAGTGATGATGATCCAACTCATTTCAAAACATTTGGAAATAATGTAACTGAAAGTGAAATTGCCATTCATCCAACACAAGATATATTATCTCAAAACAAAAATAGCTTACCTATTGTTCTTAATCTAAAAGAATTGCCAACCTTTATCTCTGAACGTATAGAATTAACCGATGAAACAATTACAATCGCTGGAAAAAGTTATTCAAAATCAGGACATACATTTATTTTAACTGGGCAGAATTGGAATGGGTACAAAAATGTTCTTCTTCTATTATCAGATAATTTTGAATCCTTGCCACGCATTGGACAACTGGTTCCCCATTATGGAAAATATTCTTATCTCATTTTTAAAGGATCCAAGAATGTGGGTAAAGGCCAGTGGGATGTAACATATTCCCCATTAATGAAACTACTTTAGTTACTCTGATTTTAATTTTGCTTCATAACAAAAAGTATTATTAATATTGGTAGTGAGATTCATTCGCAATAATAATAATTAAATGAGAATTTGATATTAATACTGCTAGTGGATTAACTTTGATCAAGAAATGAATGGAAGTTGTTTAATTGGTATGATGGTCATACCAATTAAATTTTTTCAGTCATTCAATAATAATCCTATCAGGAGGTTATATGAAAAAAATGATAAAAATACTAATAGGGATCAGTATTGCTATTTTTCCCCTTACAGCTCAGACCGTTATTTTCTCTGAAGATTTCGAATCTGGTGCTCCTAGCGATGACTGGGAATTATACCGTGCGGGTGAAGAACCCATTCAAGCCGTTACTATGGCATCAGCGCCCGCAGAACTTGATGGGGGTGGAAATTATGTAGGTATGATCTGGGATGAAGATGTAACCTATGCTGGATCAGCTCATGCATTAGCAGGTGATGTTGAATTGTCAGATTATACTGTTGAAGCAGATGTTTATTGTTATGTGAATAACTCAGGAGGATCCGCATACACAGGTTTAATTGTTTATGCAGATTCTGGTCGTGCTGCTTCTGCGGAAACAGGATTTTTCTATAAATTCGTAGCTGACTTTGATGGTGATAATCGATTTAGATTGTATAATAATCAACTTTCTGGTTGGAGTTATACCTATGCCGAAGCAATTGACGCTTCAGGGTTTTATGAAGGGGATGCATGGCATCATATGAAGCTCGCAGTGCAAACACTCGAAGGCGCAACGCAATTCACATGCTATTTTGATGGTGTAGAGCTTGGAACCTATGTCGATGATGGTACCGATCAATTTGGAAATGGAAAATTTGGATTATGGGCCTTTCAAAATAATAATGGTTTACAGGGATATTTTGACAATATTGTTGTAACGACATCATCCAGTAATATTGGGAATGAAACTGTACCATTATCATTTACATTGAAGCAAAATTACCCAAACCCGTTTAACCCAACAACATCTATTGAATTTGAATTATCTAGTGGAGCAAATACTGCTCTTGATATTTATAATATTAATGGTCAGTTAGTTCAAAATCTTGCCAATGGATATATGGGAGCAAATTCATATATCCTTCAATGGAATGGTAAGGATTTACATGGACAGCGAGTTCCTTCTGGCGTGTATATTTACACCTTAAGCCATGGAGAAAATTCTCATACAAAGAAAATGATTCTTTTAAAATAAAGCAACTTAGTAGGGGGGATTCCACCCCTGCTTTTTTTTAAGTACAAAACTATTTTAAAACTTTTATTCATTCATCTTCTGATTTCAATAGGCTTTGCTGGTGTTGGTGGAAAACTTTCTGGAACAATCACATCAGATGCTGGCGAATCTCTTATTGGTGCTAATATCATTTTCACTGAAACGGGACAAGGGACCGCCTCAAACGAATTAGGCAAATATTATATTTTAAATATTAACCCAGGGCACTATTCAGTTAAAATCATGATGATTGGGTATAAAACATCAATTCATACTGATGTAATTATTATGTCAGATTTTACCACCCAATTGGATGTCGTAATGGCTCAATCTATCATTGAGGGTGAAGAAGTACAAGTCACAGCTGAAAGACCATTAATTCAACGAGATGCCACATCATCTGTAAAAGTGATAGACTCCGAATCCATTGTAGATATGCCTGTTAATGACTTTAAAGATATTCTAGTAACGCAAGCTGGGTTTACGGAAGATGCATCTGGCGGAATTCATGTAAGAGGTGGACGAACAAAAGAAATTTTATACATGATTGACGGTATTGTTGTAAAAGACCCGATTCAAGGAGATTTTTCTGGCTCTGTTAATCAAAATGCTATTCAAGAAATGACTGTAATTAGCGGCACATTCAATGCGGAATATGGTCAAGCAATGTCCAGTGTCGTTAATATTGTGACTAAAGATGGTGGGAATGAATTACAAGGAAAAGCGGAATTTATTTCTTCTGATCTAAATTCTTCCATTTACCATTCACCGAATGCATTTACCACTGTACAGGATTCTAATTATCAATGGACGAATATTAAAGAAGCTATATTCCCTTTTCTTTCATCCAACCTTACATCTGAATCTATTAACCCCTTAGTTCCCCTAGTGGATCTTCCAATTTCCGGTTCTGGAAGTTTAAATCTTGGCGGAAAACTTCCTTTAGGGAATTCCCACTTCTTTTTTTCTTCATACTATAGCTCTAATGATAGTCCCTTACCACATGGATTTAATGTCAATCAAGATGTGCAACTTAAACTCACAACAAAACCATCTCCAAAGATGAAATTATCAGCACATGCCCATAGCTCAAATCGATTATATCAAAATTCTCATCGTTGGAAATACAGACCCCTTTACCAAGGACATACATTTAAGGTCAATGACCGTATGGCTCTTACTTTTACTCATTCAATGAGGCAATCCTTGTTTTATACCTTGTATTTTACTCGACAAAATGTATCTACATTTTCTGGTGTAATGGATAAATCTCCCACAGATTATGAGCGGCCACTTACTGATGAAACAGTCTATTTTTATGATGTGGGAAATCGTGGTTCCTATATCAATAATCAGAGTTTAACATCATCTCTGAAATATAATGTTACCTACCAAGCTAATTCATATCATTTAATTAAATCTGGGTTTACAGCCACATCTCATACATTAAATATTCATACAGAAGAACAACCGTGGTCAGGTGGAACTAATTTTAAGGATGATACAACATTTACTCCCATTGATGGATCTTTTTATATCCAAGATAAAATTGAGCTAGACTTTTTAATTTTTAATTTAGGTTTGAGGTGGGATTATGTTGATCCCAATGCCTCTATGTGGGAAGATGTAAATAGATTCGTTGAATGGGATTCAACAGAAAATGTTTGGGCTCCTGCCGCATTAAGACCCGCTCCTGTTCAATCCAATTGGAGCCCAAGGATTGGATTGGCTTACCCAGTTACAGATAAAACAGTTTTTCACTTTTCTTATGGACACTTTTTCCAAACACCTACATTTGATGCAATGACTTATAATGCGGAAAAAGATGTATCGTCAGCATTACCACTTGTTGGAAATCCAAAGGTGAAAGCACAAAAAACAATCGCATTTGAAACAGGGTTAAAACAAGCATTGGGTCAAGATTTAGCCATGGAATTCAGTATTTGGTCAAAAGATATCAGGGATCTCCTGTCTACGGTCCAAATTCGATATTTATCCAATATGTATGTAGCTTATGCAAATACAGATTATGCGAGCGTTAGAGGATTTAACTTATTATTAGATAAACGATTTTCAGGAATTTTTGGAGGATCTTTTGCTTATACATTATCTGTAGCTAAAGGGAATAATTCAAATCCAATTGGAGGGTACTTCTCTGCTTATGAACAAGAAGAAGTTCCTCATCAAGAATTTTATTTAAATTTTGATCAGCGACATGATATTTCTATTTCTACCTACATTAGGACATCCGCCAAAAGTGGCTTAAGTCTTGGAGGTCTGAAACCATTTTCAAATTTGAATGCTAGTCTCCTTATTAATGCTGGTAGTGGGCTTCCCTATACTCCTTATGTAGATCCAACTTTACGTGTAGAAGTGAATTCTGCAAGAAAACCGTGGACATTTACAGCAGATTTGCGAGTGAAGAAACGAATGGCAATTGGCTTATTTAACTTTACTAGTTTTTTTGAAATTATCAATTTGACTAATTATGAAAATGTATATTACGTTTATTCAAGGACAGGTAAACCATTTGATCCGGGATTTTCTGGAGTTGGTACTTCTGTTGATGCAAACCATAACCCATCTCATGTTGGTCGTGGAAGGCATATGAAAGCGGGGCTCAGTGTTATATTTTAAATTGAAATATCCATCACTGCTCTCTTTCTTCCTATTTGCTTTAGGGCTCACATCAGCTCACTCACAGTCTGTTGATTGTTCAAAGTGTCACACTGATAATTCATTTAGAACGCTAGAAAAATCATTTGGGTTCAGTGAAAAAGCTGTAGGCGTTATGGATAAAGGGCAACTCCAAAATAATACAAGTAACATGGGCGATTTAGCGAATTTTCATGTATGGTATACTAATGCTGGTCATTGGCCTCGCTCTGCTGATTTAGACAGACAATATATATATGGGCTTGGTTTAGTCGTTGCTATTGATAAAAATAATGTTATTGAAACTGTTTCCCAAGCAATGACTAAAGTAGTCGATTGGCTACCTTTAGATAATTCACCTGGAAGAGAATATTCTGGAGATATTAGAGCAGAATCTGATGATACTCCTTTTTTAGCTTCGAGCGATTTTAGAGAAACATGGCCTTTAGGGTATTATGATGAAAATGGTAATTGGACTTCATCTGTTCAAAGAGAATGGCCGGGTTATTTTCGCGTTGATGTAACAGGCATAAGTGATGATACACTTGACATGCATTTAGATGCCAGTCTGCTACCATCAAGACAAAATGAGTTTACAAGTGATCGTGATATTTTTTGCACGTATAACGATGATGCGAATGCTCAAGGATCTGTTGGAATAACAGTTGAACAAACAGCATATAGTTATGGACGTCCATATGCAGATGATTTTATTTTTTGGGAGCTTCGATTATTCAATACTAGTGGTGAAGATTTAACGGATGTTTCTGTAGGGTTTTATTCTAAATTCCGTCCTGATTTTGATATGCACGATTATATTAATTTTGTGGATTCTGACGGAGATGGACAAAAAGATTTAGTTTATGTTTATGATTTAAACAATGAGAAAAATAAAACATGGGCTTATACGGATGATCCTTTGGGAATTGTCGGATTAAGATTATATGATTCTCCAGGAAATATCGGCATTACTGATTTTCATCATTTTGCACGTGGTGTTTCTCCTACAACTGATGAACAAATGTGGGCATTAATGACAAGTCAGAAAGATGAATCTGCCTTAGACTCTATTCCATGGTATTTTCATGGTGATAATAGGAAAATAGATGATACAAGTCCAAATGCTTTGTCTGAATATTATCCATCATGGCTTGATGAAGAAAGTGGTGTTGAATTAGAAGGTGATGGAATCAATTTTATCATTTCGAGTGGACCCCACGATATTCCAGCAGACTCATTTGTAACTGTAACTCTAGGTCTAATCATGGGAGATGGTGGTGAAGTTCCAAACGAAGCAGATACAACAGATTTGATGAATAATGTTAGAATAGCTAACAATATGTATCAAATGTATTTCCAAGGGTCTGGTCCCCCCGACCCACCGAATGTGGAAGCTGTAGCGGGTGATGGCCAAGTCACATTATATTGGGATGAAAACCCATCTGAATATTCAATAGATGTTTTGTCCGGGGAAAAAGATTTTGAAGGGTATAAAGTATTCAGAAGTACTGACCAAGGCAAAACTTGGGGTGATATAGTTACTGATGGTCATGGAATCCCAGTTGGGTTTGAACCTATTGCTACTTTTGATTATACGCTCGAAGAATATTTAGAAAGATACGGCATTAATGTTTCAGGTTTAGACCCTGCATTCCCTCAATATCTAGGTGTAAACTCGGGTCTTGCCCATACTCTTGTAGATTCAAATTTGATTAATGGATTAGAATATTGGTATTGTGTTACATCGTATGATCGTGGAAACCAGGTGAGTGATAGTTTGGAGCAATCCTACCTATATCCTATTGGCTCATCTGACTTTGAATCTCATGTGGTTTCTGTAATACCCGGCGCCCAGCCTACGAATGTAGTCTCCGCATCTATTAGTGATAATACATTATCTGCAAAAGGAGGTATTTGCGAAGGAATTGTTCGAATTGAAATTATAAATCCAGCAGAAATCACTGGGCATGGATACAAAATCACTTTTGAAGATAGTATTCAAGTTGTTTCCACAAGTGGTGATACTTCTATAGATATCAGCTTTACTCTCATTGATACAACAGATAACGATACTCTCTTTTATAATCATATTTTATCAGATGATTCTGGTGATAACCTTCCTGTTGTAGATGGATTAAGATTTACTATTCAAAATTCTCCAACTGGTGTCAGTTTCCTAGGGTGGACATATGTTTCAGGGGACACAAGTACCTTTGATTGGAGAACAGAGAGTGCCCGTCCAGACCTTGTCTTAAGTGAGCAGGCAGAAGGAAATGAAATTGTTACTGTTGATGATTATCGCATTACAATTGATACAACACTCTATAGTGGAGTAAATGCTCGATGGATGGATATTTTTGGAGGTGAATGGTCTCATGAATTAACAGAATATGAAACTGGATTACCTTTTGATTCAACTTATTATTTACCGCTCAAAGTGGAAATTATTACTGATTCAGATAATCCAATAAATATATCTGATTTTACTATATTAGGTGAATTTAATATGCCTGCTCCATGGGAATATTATAGGCGTTATTACTATAGTCCGTTAGGTTGGGATATTGAGCCAGGCGGTCTAGGATACAATCAAGCAGATGAGGGTGGAAGTTGGCGAGAACTTCATGTGGATATTCTCATCTTATCTGCATCTTATGGATGGGATAATTATTTATTCCTTTTAACTAATAATACCCCTAACACATATATTGATAATGATGGTAATACAATTAATCAAACAGCCGTCGCGCCTTCACATGGGGATCAATTCACTATTACAACGTATAAACCATTTAGAGAAGGAATCTACTATACATTTGGCACTACAGCTTCTTCTGAACCTAATACGAGCGGAAATACGCTTGAAAATATACGTGTAGTTCCTGATCCTTATGTTGTAACAAATGTTTGGGAAAAAACAGAATTCGGAAAATATTTGCAATTCAACCATCTGCCTAATCAGTGTACTATAGATATTTATACATTGATGGGAGATTTTGTTGCCAAAGTTGAACATAATTCCAATTCAGGATATGAATTTTGGGATATGCGAACAAAAAATGATCAATTTATTGCTCCAGGTGTATATTTATTCCATGCTTCAACTCCAGATGGAAATGAAAATACCGGAAGGTTTTTGGTGATTAAATGAAAAAATTATTATCCACTATTTTACTTTTTATAACATGTCTTTTCGGTGAGCGTGAATTTGATAAAGTTGCTAGTACATCTGCTCAATTTTTAAAAATGGGTGTTGGCGCACGATCTATGGGAATGGGTGGAAGTTTTGTGGGCCTTGCAAATGATGCATCAGCCCTATTTTGGAATCCCGCAGGAATGACTTATTCTACCGGAGTTCAATCACTTTTTTCTCATAATGATTGGGCTTTAGATATTTCTCACGATTTTGTTGGAGCAATTATCCCATTAAATAATAAAGGGCGCTTAGGTTTTTCTTTCTCAGCGCTAACAATGGGAGAAAAAGAAATTACTACTGTGAGTGAACCTGATGGGACTGGTCTTTTTTACTCTGTTATGGATATATCCATGGGCGCTAGTTATGCCCAAGCTATTAGTGACAGACTATCTTATGGTTTAACATTTAAATATATTCGTACTTCGGCTCACAATGAATCTGCATCTACAGTTGCATTTGATATTGGTTCTATATTGAGAACAGCATTTCATAATTTAAAAATTGGTATGGCTCTTTCTAATTTTGGTGGCGAACTTCAATATCGCGGGCGTGATCTTATAGAAAAGTCTGATATTGATGATGATCTATTAGGCAATCAACTTACAGATGTAAATCTTCGCACAGAAACATGGCCAATTCCATTAATGATACGAATAGGTGTTTCTGTAGATTTGCTGGGCATGAACGATGCCTTTATTGAAAGTCACTTCAGCCGGGTAACCTTAGTCATTGATGCTGAACACCCTAATGATAGTAAGGAACATCTAAATATTGGGTGTGAATATTCTTTTAAAGATTTTGTCTTCTTACGCGGTGGTTATAGAATGAATTATTACGAAAATGTATTCACTTTTGGAACTGGAATTCAAACTCACCTTATGGGGATTGGGCAAACCTCTATCAATTATAGCATTCTACCCTTTGGCCCGTTTGGGAATACAAATCAATTAAGTATTGAACTTCAACTAAAATAAAAAAAAGGAGATAAACAATGAATAATATAAAAGCTATGGGTGCACTTATTCTTATCATGGTCGTACTTGTTTTTGTCATAGGACCTGATTACACACCCTGGGAAATACCCGAAACAGAAGCCGCACCTGTTGTTGAAGCCGCACCTGTTGTTGAAGCCGCACCTGTTGTTGAAGCCGCACCTGTTGTTGAAGCCGCACCTGTTGTTGAAGACGCACCTGTTGTTGAAGCCGCACCTGTTGTTGAAGACGCACCTGTTGTTGAAGCCGCACCTGTTGTTGAAGCCGCACCTGTTGTTGAAGACGCACGATTAGCTGAAGAATCACGGAAAGCTAAAGCCGTCGCTGATCTCAGATTTAGTAAGGTC
>Ga0233435_1002136_pt1 | contig 17277 bp, 18 predicted proteins | sample SI_122_August201_3_FD_182735 | JGI IMG/M metagenome (GOLD analysis project Ga0233435, IMG submission 182735) | Seawater microbial communities from Saanich Inlet, British Columbia, Canada - SI_122_August2016_135_MG | ecosystem: Environmental > Aquatic > Marine > Inlet | place: Canada: British... | reverse complement strand
ACTCTTTATCGGGACCGTCTACAAACTCAAACTCTTTCAACAAGTCGATACAGGCACTAGAACCAGACCTGCCATACCCACTAACACATACAAAATCAAAACTACTCATACCATAATATTGTAATGGCTAATGTACGAATATATTTAACAAATTTTATCACCCCAAAACCTCTGACAACTTTTTAAAATTTCTTATATAAAACATCCTAAGAAGCCTTCTTTTTATTCTGGTTCAATTTTATACTTTCCTGATACACATCCATTGGTTTTTTGTAGTCTAGTGTTTCATGGAATCTACGATGGTTGTAAAACTCAATATAGTCATCTACATCGGTAGTTAGCTCGCCAATATTTTGGTATGCATTTAAATATATTCTTTCGCATTTGGCGCTTCGCCAGAAGCGCTCAATACAGATATTATCTGTCGCTCGCCCCTTACCATCCATAGAGATAGTAATGCCAAGATTTTTAAGTCTCTGAGTGTGTATCTCACTGGTATATTGACTACCTTGATCAGTATTAAAGATCTCCGGATGTGGATACCTTGCTAGCGCATCATTAAGTACGCTCATCACCAACTGAGTATCCATGGTGTTGGATATCTTGTACGATAGTACTGCTTGGCTGAGTATCTGCATGATTTGTGAATCTGATTTACGTGTTGTCTTCATTTGAATCTCCTTATGTTTTTATTATAAGAAAATTCTACTTTTACTGTGTGTTAATTTTTGGGAGGATTACACATCTTGTAATAACTCAAGCACTAGTTTAGCTTTGAATGCTGAGTTATAATTGGTTCGTTTTTTACTCATAATTTTTTACTCCGAATTATCGGGTTTAGTTTAACTCGTTCGAAATAAGAAATTTTAGATTGTTGTCTTAATCTTCTAGAGTGTTATACACAGTGAACCATGTTTAAGTATTTTTTTACTACAAATTCTTCTGTCTTATGCATAGAAGCATAAGTTGCGCCAGCTATATGAGGGGTAATTATAAAGTTTTTATCTTCTGCTAATCTCAATAAATCGATTAAAGAATTTTTATTTGATTGCTCATCTTGTAGAACGTCAATAGCCAATCCTTTAAAATAATCACCTTCAATCCTTTTGATTAGGTATTTTTCGTCTACAAGCTCCCCTCTAGATATATTTATAAAATATTTATTCTTAAGCAAGTCAATATACTTTTTATCAAAAAATTGATAATTATCCACACAGTACGAAGTTGACAATATAACAATATTAGATTTATTTATGAGATTTTTTATAGATTTTACTTTGGAAGAGTTGTTTATTTCTTCCACAGAATCATCTGTATCATAAAAATAAACTTTAGATCCAAAAGCTTCAAAGTATTTAGATAAAATCTTACCAACTCTACCGAAACCCAAGATGCCGACACAATTCTCATAAAGTTCAAAACCTTTATACTTCTCTCTATCCCAGGCTTGATTATGCTTAGACAAGAAAGACTTTTTATAATTTCTAAGCAATGATAAAACTAACCCAAAAGTGTGTTCTGGTGTTGCCCTTATATTGGAAAGAAATTTATACTCGCCCCTTAAGGAGATAATTTTTATATTATTTTTTTTACACTCATTTAAATCTATATGGTTTAATCCAGTAGTAGGTGTGCATATATACTTCAGAGATTTTGCCTTATCTAGAAAGTTTTTATCTACAAAATAGCTGAGTCTTATAAATAAAACTTTCTTATTGACTAAAAAATTACCCAACTCCAACCCGCTAAATAGTTCAACACTGCCGATATTGGATAAAGCACTTAACGCTTTTTTTGAAAAATCCTTTGGCTCTAATATACCTATTTGCAAAGCAAATTCCTGGCATATTCTAAATCTTCAAGGCTATCAATGTTAATAGAACTATTTTTATTCATACTGTACATTAATGGAGTATTCGAAATCATTTTTCTTTCCCTTTTAATATAATCTACTTTTACAATATAAATAGCACCATTCCTTATATAGATAGATCCATGCTCTTGTCTTCTAACCCCTTTATTATGATTTTTATTTAGAGGCATGGCAAATTCACGATATTTACCATACATTATAAGATCACTAACGGTTTCTTCTTTATATACAGATATCAAACTATCATTTGAATTCTGTAAAAAAATATCAATTGATTTTACAACATCATCATAAGTTCTTAATGGGGATGTTGGTTGTAAAATAATTACAGAATCATAATTTATCCCTAACTTTTTAAAGTACTCTAAGGCATGTAAAATATAATTAACAGATTTAGCCTTATCCCCTGAAATACTTATTGGCCTTATAAAAGGAACGTTAACGCCCAATTTCCTTGAAATATCTGCTATCTTCTCACAATCAGTGGAAACAATAACATTATTAATTAAATTATTCGACTTTAATTTTAAAGCAACATCTATTGTATATTGAATTAGACTCTTGCCACATAAATCAGCAATATTCTTAAAAACTATGCCTTTGGAGCCACATCTTGCGGGAATAATCAGCAATATATTCATAAAAACTACTCCAAAAATAATCCAGTATGTGCATTATTTAATATCGACACTATTACTTCACTCCCCAAATTAAAAACGCGTTTCCAAAACCCTCCTTGCAAAGCCAGGGATGCTTACCTGTGGCTTTAAAATTTTTCTTAAGAATTTTTTCAAAATATTCTACTAAAAAAAATTCACTACTCTTGGGCATGAGTGAAAATGGGAAATCAATTGAGTGGGAAATCATAGGCAATGGATACACTCCACTTACTTGTATATTTTTAAGTCCTAGTTTTTCTAAAATAGGAGTATATCTTTCAGATCCAAAATCTGAACGATATACGGTTTCTTTATGCACTACTGTTTGATTGTTTTGCTTATGATAACCTTTTAGCATATTATTTATCCACTCATAATCTTTTTGAACATTATCAGTATATTTTGGAACAATATATCCAAACCATATACCACCGTGATCTAAAACTCTTATTTGTTCTTTTAATGGTTTTTCAATATCTTCAAAATGTTCCAAGAGACCTATAGAGTAAATAACATCAAAAGAGTTATCAGGTATATCAAGATTATTTGCATCACCAACTGTAAATTTTGCTTTAAGATTATTTTTTTCGAATATACCTTGCGCGATACTTAAAACACTAGCAGATAAATCAACTAAATTACAATCAAATCCAGCATCAGAAAAATAACATGACAAACTACCTCTCCCGCAGCCAATTTCTAAAACCCTTTTACCACCATTGTATCCTCCTTCACTTTCCATCAATTCTTTAAAAAGAGTCCAGTGGTTTCTAAATGCCAATTGTATTTGGTTCTCTACCTTCCCCCTAGTCCAGTGAGTATAAAAAGATTCTTTTCTTCTTTTCCAATTGGAATCAAAATTCACTACATCACCTTGTTTATTATTGAGCATTTTCAATCCTTTAATCTTGCCACAATTCTCAACCTAAGGCCTAAATTGTTTTTTTTAATATATTCTTCATTTATACAGCTGTCTATTATTGAATCATTTAAATATTTACTAGTATTACTATATTTATATGGGTCAAGCCATTGCATTTGTCTTTTTATATTGTCCATTCCTGTTAAAACCGTATCTAATTTTAAAATTTCAAAGCCTTGCTTTTCAAACACTTCTGTAAAAGTTTTTTTAGAAAAATACAATAAATGATTCCTTCCATCAAAACTTACACTTTTTGACTGTAAAAACATATGATATAACGAATAAGCATTTGGCACAATTGCAAGAATTAGAGCGCCTTTATTAGACTTCAACCTTATATCTTCAAATATTTTTGACAGATTTGGTAAATGCTCCAATACACCAAAAAGTGTAAAAATATCATATTTTATCTTTTCATCAAGCTCGCTTAAAAAGCAGTTATAAACATCAAGTCCTTTATTTTTTGCATATTTAAAGGCTTTGTCGCTCAACTCGCACCCCCCTCCATTTATAGCAGATTGATAATCATTCAAAACTTCTAAAAAATAACCACTAGAACAACCAATATCCATAAGATTTATTTGATCACTTTTCCTGAAGTTATTTATGACATCGATATTATCTTCATAATATGCTTTTTTCCATCCTTGCTCTTTTTTAGACTCTTGAATTTCAACCCATAAATCATTGACTTCTGATCGGCCATAAAGCTCAGCCAGTAAGCCTGGATCAACTTGTGGATTGGTAAATATCATTTCACACTTACCACATCTAACAAATGTATAGCCATCTTTAATAAATAATTGTTCATTATTTTTATGAGTTTCATCACATAAAGGGCAGCTAATTATTTTTGAAAACTTATTGTCTAATAAATTTGTTTGCTTATTTATTAGCTCTCTTTTCTCTTTATCTAGCTCTACAAAGTATCTCTCTCTCAATTCAAAATCCATAGTATTCTTAATATGTTATTGTCTTATGGTATGTCAGCTTTATAGTTGCCAATATATTGGCAATTTTTAAACCTGCCGTTCCATCCCCGTAAATTAATTCTGATTCATAATGTCCATGCTTCATATGAATATTTATAGCATCTTTTATCATATCTTTATTATGATCACAATCTACAACACCCTTTGCTCTTTGTCTTCCATATTGTCTTGTGCCAATATTGACAACAGGAACGCCTAAGAATGCACTCTCTCTTATGCCAACACTTGAATTTCCTATTAAACATTTTGAGTTTTTAATAAGCCTTAAAAAGTCATTTGGCTCCATATTTTTAAAGAAATGTATATTAGATAATTTATTTTTTTCTCTAAAAACTCTAATCCCTTTTGATACACCATCACTACCAGCATCTACATTTGGCCAAAACCAAAAAGTTGGTATATTTAACTCATGAATGGCACCTAACGTTTCTTCTATATCTTTTTTTGCATTCTCAAATTCTGTAGTAACAGAATGCTGCATAACTACTAAATATCCATCTGTCCATGAAACATTAACACCAACACCTCCGTACTTTACTAATGGATCAAAATCAAGCTCTGGACTCTCCATAACTTCCTTGGCTAAATCCATTGATGGGCAGCCTGTATTTATAACATAATCTGGATTTTCACCCATTCTTATAACCCTTTTCCTTGCATCTTCACTAGCCACTAAATGAATATCTGAAAACTTTGTATTTGCATGCCTTACTTTTTCATCAATATTTCCACTTACTTCACCACCTTGAATATGGGCCAATGGTATATTTTGGTATGCAGCAGCTATTGAGGCTGCAACAGTTTCAAACCTATCTGCAATAGTCACTACAACATCTGGTTTAATATTCTGGAAAGTAGTGCTTAACTCCATAATGGCCAATCCAGTTGTTTTTGCCATAGATGTTTTTGAACCACCCTCTAAAATATTGTATATTTTCTCTACTACCTTAAAACCATCTTTTTCAATTACCTTGTAAGCACTACCATATCTCTCAAGAAGCGATGAGCCTGATAATACAATTTGAAGATCTAATTGTTCATGATCTTCTATAGCCTGAAGTGCTGTTTTAACCCTTGAATAGCTTGGTCTGGCAGTAATAACTACACATATTTTTCTTTTATTCATACATCAATTTAACTAATTTAATTTTGAATATACCTTAAAAAACCTTAAATATAGAACTATATCTATTTACCTAATTGTTAAGAGTTTGCCGGTCAAGTAAACTTCTTTCTGTAAGTTGATATCTATTCCATCTCCATTTGCTCTATTTTACCCTCAAATACATTTTGCCACCAACCCACTGTTCTTAGACTTTCATCACAATGGCGGATACCAGCCTTAAACAGAATTCTTCATTGGCAAACATCTTTGCCACCTTAGTTCGTTGCTTAACAGTCTGATTTAATCGTTCAATCATATTGCTTGTTCTTAATCGTTTTCTATTAAATTCACAAGCCCATACCAAGCACTGTTAAGCCCTCTGGAAGGTTATCCTCGGCCCACTGACTAAGCTTATGTAATCCATGCTGTTAAAATCTTTAAAATTACTATTGCTCATCATTTATTACCTCTATTATTTTGTCAAAAAAAAACAATAGAATAGATGATGGGCACTTTTTTGAGTTGTTATTTTTACTTTTTTTGAAAGCAAAAATTCAAACAAGTGTCTTTGTTGAATTTACAGAAAATTTTTTACAGTACCAGTTTGCCGTTAGAATATAAATTTTAATATGTACCCATATTTATGTATCTTTCATCTAATAATTCATTCTTATAATAATCTCTTGTTATACTTTTTCCTATAAATTCTTTACTTCTTATTTGTGAAATACCATTTCCAGGTTTCTTAAAAGAGAAATCTCCATAAGTTAAAATATGCCCAGTTTTTATATCTTTATTAATAAAAATACTTCTAGAGAATAATTCCTTTACACAAGAAAGAGTGTTAGCCATATTATCTTTATTTACTGGGTTGTTAATTGCTTCTCTAATAAATTTTATGCCATTTGCCAATTCTGACAATTCCTCAATTGTTACTGATGATGATACATCAGGGCCAAAACATTTTTTGGAAAAAACCGTATGAACTTCTATAATATCCGCTCCCAATGCGGCAGCAGATAGACCGCTAAATATATTACCAGAATGATCAGAAAACCCTACTGGGTATTTATATCGCTGTTTTATTAACTCGATATTATTCAAACCTAAATCTAATGCAGAACATGGATACGATGTTGTACATTGTAAAATAGACAACAAATTATTTTTCAACTCTATTGTATTAACAACTTCATCTAATTCTTTCCAATCAGACATTCCAGTTGATAAAAGTATCGGTTTCCCAGTATTGATAATATAATTCATTAATGCACCATTACTTACCTCTCCTGAACCTACTTTCCATGCGGGAATATTAATACCCTCTAGCAATTCGGCTGCTTCAATAGAGAAAGGAGATGATAAAAAAATAAGCCCCACTTCTTGAGCATGCTCAAACAGCTCTTTCCATTGCGAACATGTAAACTCCATCCTCTTCCAATATTCATATCTAGAAGAGTCTTGTGGAAATCCTGAAACACGGAACTGCTCATATTTTGATGACTCTGCGTCAGCTATATGTGTTTGAAATTTAACAGCATCAGCGCCTGTTGTTGATACGGCATCAATATACGCATGAGCAACTCCCAAACTACCCTCATGTGCTTGTCCAATCTCTGCTATAAGAAAACAATCTCCATTGCCGCCAATACGTTTACCGTTTATAGAAAAAGAAGTATTAATAATAACTACACCTTGATATTTGAACAATAATCATAATTTAATAAATGCACAAACAGCCTATAAAGAACTATTTTATACTCCTTTAACAGTGTCTATAATAATTTTTTCATATCTAGATAAAGATTCGCCATCGTCAAAACCAAAAATATCTTTAAATAATTCATTTTTTCTATTATTGGTTGAATAGCGGGGAGTGGTTTCATTAAATGCCGAAAGAATCTCCATCTCAAAATCTGCAATGTCTTCAACAACACAATAAAGATCTTCATATTTACGCCATGGAAATAGATCATAAAACTTTGTACTTCTAAAACCATAAAATAAAGGAACTAAAACTTTTTTCTCCATAAAAATAGATTCCGCTGTTGTTGTTGATTGAAGTCCACAAACAACATTACTCTTATTAATTAAAGAGTGTGTGTCTACATCTATTTCTATCCTATAATTATTTAACCCTTCAAAATCAATATCTGAATCAACAAGTAATTTCTTATAAAATTTCCAATCATTTGTAGTCGTAAATTCACGTTTTGTTTTAATTACAAAATCAATATCTGGATTCACAGATGCCATTTCTAGTATTTTAATATGAAGAGACGTAAAAAAAATATTTTTAAACTCCCAGCAACCATAATTTCTCTGCTTCTCCCAACATACATTGTTTACATTGTATTTTTCAACACTATCTTTAAATAAACAAAATGTAGGAGTGTTTACCGGAAAATAAAAAAGAGTAAAAACCTTCTTTTTATTTGTAATGAAATCATTAAGATGCTGTAATTTATTGTCATTAAGTTCATCCATACGTAAAACTCCAGCTATTGATATTTGCTCATCAGACGCGAAATTAGCATCAAAAAACACTTCTTTACATTTTTTGTTATGAACAATTACACGACTACCATGAAAGCTGCCAATACCCATCATCATTTGAACAACCCTATCATAGGTAACTGGTGACATAAGATTACACTCTCTATATAAGCATATGTAGGGCACTAAAAGCTCTTCAGAAACCAGTGTCCAATAATAGTCAGGTATGTATTTATAATGGACAGTGGTCACACAATCGATATTGACAATATTATATAAATGCTTAAGTACCTCACGAAATAGTTTAATAGTTTTTAAGTGTTGACCATAAGTTTTATGTGAAAGTTTATTATTTGTAATTTTATCAATTTGTATATCTCCCTTTAGAAAAATATTAACCAGGAAATTTTGAACACCCTGACGAACATGGAGTATACGAAAATAATCTGACTTTGTAAGAATATCAATGTCACCTCTGTACCTAGCAGAATCTAACATTAAAATAGTAATTTTTCTAGATTTATTAGTATAAAAAATAGTGTCAGAGCCATCCTTTAATCTTTTTTTGACAAAGCAACGAATGATTAAAGCGATTAAAACTCGTGGAACTCTAGTAAATAAAAGCACAAGATGTTCAATAAAGTATTTATTCATAATCTTATATAGCAATTCTTAATAAAAAACCTTGTTAACAAGGTCTACCAGACGGACCGACCCCCATCAATTACAATATTTTGCCCATTCATGTAAGATGATGCATCAGAACACATAAATTGTACAGCACCTCTGTACTCCTCTTTTTTTGCCATTCTGCCCATTGGGATTAAATTACTTAATCTATTAACAAATCCATCATCTTGAGAAGTGTAAACACCTCCTGGTGACAAGGCGTTGCAACGCACACCTTGATCCGCCCAATAGGTTGCTAAATATTTAGTAAGTCCTATTAACCCGTGTTTAATAACAGAATAAGTAACTGGTTTTACTGGTTGCTGATCTGGCAAAAGTTTATCTTTTTTATATAGACTTTGATACGGTGAAAATACGGATAAATCTGATGCAATATTAAGAATTATACCGCTACCATTTTTTGCCATTTCAATACCGAAAATTTTAGCGCATAACATTGCACCGGTTAGACCTACAGAAATTTGAAAATTCCAATCATCTACTAAAAAATTTTCCAGCCTTGAGGTTTCAACCACACTATCTGCTTGCACCTTGGGGTCTATGGCAGCGTTATTTATTAAAATATCAATATCAACGCCGTCATTTTTTAACTCATCTTTAACATGTTGGATACTTTTTTGACTAGTTACATCCATAACTTTGCAAATAATATTCTTTTTATCATAGACATTTGTTAAATCATTGAATGCTCTTTCCAGGCCAACTTTGTCAATATCTGTCATAACAACAGTTGCATCAAGCTCCAATAGCGCATTAGCGTGCTCTATACCTAGTAAACCTGATGCACCAGTAATCAATGCCACTTTTTCTTTAAGGGAAAATTTACTTATCATAATTTATATAATTAATAATTTCTTTTTCTTTGCTGTTAATAGACTTTTTTGCAGCTTCAACTACAGACAATGAAGTTGAAGCGGAACCTAAAGAATCAATAGTTTTTTCACTAGACCAGTTTGTTATAAATTGCTTAGCCTGCTCAACAAACATATCATCATTTGAAAAACCTCTATCAGAAAATTCTTTTGGTTCGTTATTATATGTATTAACAATTAAAGTATTGCACTGTTCATCCCAAGAAATCTCTCCATTTGAGCCTGCAATATGAAGATTGCGTTTTGTATTCTCATGCATAAAACACAATGTTACTTGGACTGAGAAATCATCATACATCAAAGTCATTTGCACCGTATCTTCAATTGGCAAATTCTCTGCACTTCGATTACCGCCAGAGCAAAAAACTGAATATGGCAATCCAAAAAACCAGAGAATCAAATCTATCTCATGTATCTCAGTAAGAAGAACACCGCCACCCAAGTCAGAACGAACTGCATACAACTCCTTCCAGTCTTCGTATGGATGCCAAAAAGGAACATTTGAATAAACTGTAAATGATGCAGTCATAATATTTCCAATATGATTTTGCGCAAGCAATTTATGCACTCTACAAAGCATCGGATGAAATCTTCTCTGAAACGAAATATGGAAATACAAATTATTTTTTATAATACCTTTCCTAAACTCTTCAAATCCTTTTAAGGAGTTAGACCAAGGCTTCTCAACAAATACACTACTACCACTTTTAACTGCCAACATCATAGGTTTAAAATGACTTGATGTAGGGGTTGATATAATTGTCAAATCTGGCTTACTATCAAAAGTATTATCTATATCTGAATAGATCTTTAAATTATATTTATTCTCTATAGTATTCTTACTATTAACTGAGAAATTTGCATTCAATAATGGAGTTTTAGCTGTTCTTCTATAAGCTACAAGCTGCGCATTTGGACATAGCTCTCGAAAAATACGCAAATGTCTTTGTCCAGCCCCTCCAAGACCAATAAACAGAATTCTTTTAAACATTACCTGAGTTAATCTTAAAGAAATTAACCAAACTCATGTTGTATTTAGCGGTATTTATAGGGTTGTTGCCGCGCGTAGTTTCAAAAGTATATGGCCCCATATAATCAATATCATTTAAAGCGTCAAAGACTTTTTCAAAATTAACTAATCCAGTTCCAAGTAAAACATTTTCATTATTGTCATTTTTGTCTTTTATATGAACATGTGCAATATGATCACCTAGAAGACAAATATCCCTAGCTAAGTCATGACCAAAAGCAACTCTATTGCCGGTATCATACACCGCTTTAACATTAGGCATATTTATTATTTTCAACAGCTCGATCAACTCTTGCCCGGTTAAAATAGTTTCAAGACATACTGTAATATTTCCATCACTTGCAGCCTCGGCTACTTTCTTCAATGGCTCTACATAATCTTGCATATTTTCGATTGAAAGCTCACTGCTTTCAAAAAAAGGCATAATATATTTTTTAACGCCCAATTTCTTGCCTTGCTTAATAAGAGCTATATTTTGCTGAATAACTTCCTCTTTAAGGAATAAATTTTCAACAATATAATCATTGCATAAAGCATGTAAAGTTAAATTATTATCTTTAACCAATTGTTTTATTTCTTCAATTCCATCATCTGTCCAAATTGGATTTTTTGAGTTGTGCTGAACTTCTGCAATCAGTTCGATATAGTTTATACCTATATCTGATGCAGTAACATATTCATCCTGCCAAGACTCTTGTGGGAACCACTGTAAGCAACCAGGTGGTGACTGGGTTAATCTACCTTGCACAATACCAAATATAGTGAAACTCATTATTCAACCCTTCCTAATTTGTTAATAAGATTTTTCAAGATATTTGCTTTTTTATTAGCTATTGATAAAAACCTATAATTAGTCTTAAACTGCATTATTTTTTTCTGTAAATCTTCTGCTACGGGACAAATTCCCTTTGTATAATTCTTGTTATAATTATCATTATTTTGAAAAACTGGCTCAAGGTATGGCACAACACATGCCGAATAAAAACCATCCCCCCCTGCTTTTACATACATATTGTAAAATTCTTTCCAACTAACTCCTACTGCCTCAAATCCCTTATATTCAAAGGAATATGTATAATATGAATGTTTATACCCTTCTGGAACTCGCTGTGGCGCTATCCAGCTACACCCTTTGACCGCCTCTTTAAACATGTTTGCTACTGCAATACGACGCTCTACAATATCACTAATCCTTTCAAATTGCGCAAGACCTATTGCTGCACTAACCTCCGACATTCTGTAGTTAAGCCCTATCGTATCAAAACGTTCATAATCTGGGTCTTGAACATCTGATAATGCCAATGAAGTCCTTCCAGCTGATGCCGTCATATGTTTATATCCAATCCCCCCAAACTTTCTCGCTCTAACTGCATACTCTTCTACATCGGTTAGTAACATTCCGCCTTCGCTACCAGAAGTCATATGTTTCTTATTCTCGAAACTAAGTACACTAATATCTGCCAATGTTCCAGCGACTCTGCCTTTGTATTCTCCTAAAATATTTTGAGCCGAATCGTCAATAACAACAATATTGTTTTCTTTTGCAAGCTCTAAAATTGGATCCATATCTACTGATAATCCTTGCAATGACACTGTAATAATAGCCTTTGTTTTATTTGTTATCTTTTTCTTAATTTCTTCAACACTAATGCCGTACGTATCTCTCTCTACATCAACAAATACTGGTGTTGCACCCACATGTATGACAGCATACGCATCCATAACCACGGTAAGCGCTGGCGTTATCACTTCGTCACCATGTCCAATACCGCACGCATACATTGCCATATGCAATCCCGATGTCCCAGAATTACACGCTACAGCATACTTTACCCCAGTATGTTTAGACACCTCTTCTTCAAAGCGCTGTGCCCATGATTTTTCATCACTATAACTCTCAGAATCTAAATAATTTGAAATGTATTCAAATTCTTTACCGTTAAATTTTCCATGTAAATCATGAATACTCATTAAATCTCCTAAAAATTATAACTCTATATATTCAGATGCAAGCAATGCCAAGGGTGTGGCATTATATCTAGTATCATCATCCTTAAAATAAAAATTACGAAACACACCTTCCTCCTTAAATCCTACTTTTTTTAAAGCGTTAATAGATCTAATATTATTTGAGGATGTTACTGCAGTAATACGATAAAAATGAAATTCGTTAATTAAAGAGTCTAACGCTAATTTTAATGATTGCATGAATACACCTTCACCCCAAAAACTTGGAGAAATCGCATAACTTATTTCACATGTACGCCTATGAAAATTAATATCATGAATACCGAAGGACCCTACCACCTTTCCAGTTTTATTGATTTGAATAAACCACCAATACGCATCAACACCATTCGATCTTTTAATTAATCTATCAAGGTATGTTTTTGTATCTGATAACTTTTTTTGTGGTCCAAACTCAAAATGCTCATACATCTTAGGGTTACTTGAATATTCCCACATATCATTGAGATATTTGATGTCTAATTTAATTAAACTAACATTCTCTCCATCAATATCTTTAAACAAGTTAGTCGTCATCGGACTTAGTAAATTGATATGGCGTTGGCTGATCTTTATTTAAAACTTTACACTCTTTAGAATAATCACGAATCTGCTGATAGATATCCACCCCAACATTCTTACTCCATTGGTCATGAAGTTGCTGTGTAATTTTTCCCATTTTCCCATTACCTACTTTACTTCCATTAAAGTGTGTCACAGGTAAAAGACAAAAGGGTGTGGCTGTCATAAAACTTTCATCTGCAGTATATGCATCATAAGTTTCTAAATTCTTTTCAACACACTTAATTCCCAATTCCTCGCAAAGGTCAAAAATATATGCACGACTAATACCTAGAAGAATATTGCGAGGCTCTGGAGTATACACGATACCATTTTTTACAAAAAATATATTATCACCAGTGCCCTCTGCAATAAACCCATCAGGATCTAACAAAAGGGCCCAATTATTCTTTCCTTTCCAATTCGAGGCTTCGATATTCGCCATTTGCAAATGTATCCTGCTACGGTTCTTAATTTTCGGCTCTAGTAGGTGTGCTGGAATAGCACGCTGACTTGTTACAACAGCATTAATACCTTCGTCAATTAACTCATCCATGCCAGCTACAGTCCACTTTAATGGAAAATCAGCAACAATCACTGTTGGCTCTAGGTTGTTATCAAAAATATCTGAGTAAATTCCTAATGGACCTCTACTTACATTGATTAATAATCGATGTTCATCAGTGGATAAAAAAACATCTTTATTTCTTTCTATGGTCTCATAACAAATTTGCTCTAATTCTTCGATTGTTTGCTTGATAGGGATTTGTAAAATATGTAAACCATTGTACAACCTCTCTAAATGCTCTCTAAGTTTAAATTGTTCTTGATTAAATGACCTAGTCATCTCGAACACCATATCCCCAAACATTAATGCCGAATCAAAAATTGATACTTTGGCATCCTTCTCATCAACAAACACACCATTGTGGTAGACGACTCTTCCAGATCTCATAATCCAACTCCTAAATTTTTATACTCTTGTAATAAGTATTTATTAAAAACTAACTCAACAAAATCCCAATCTTCTGGCTCATCAATCTCAAAAGACTGCCAAAAATGATTTGGAAAGATACCAATTTTACCGCCAAATCTATTTTTATCTTTTAACATTATTTCCGGTTTAAACATATAGATTGCACCATTCTCTACATAGTCAGGCTCCCGCATTTGCCTAGGCCCTTGGTTTTTGTAATCATAATTAATACTAATTAGTTCCCCACTTTCATCCTTTTTCCAAATTAAAAAGTCCTGTAATGTCGCACCAGAAAAACACGAGTCCCAACCTTCATTACGAAACATATTAACAGCCTCACCCAAGTCATTTGGCTTTCTCAATGGGGCGGTTGGCTCTAACATTATTACCATTTCTTGGTCAGAACCTAGAACTTTTAACGCATGAAGAATTGCTTCTTCAGATTTTGCTGTATCTCCAGCATATTCATCTGGTCGCTTAATCACCTTGGCGCCATAACTCTGTGCGATTTCTAAAATTTCATCAGAATCTGAACTAATATATACTTCATCGATTTCTTTCGTTTGTTTCGCCTGTATTACCGACCATGCAACCAGCGGGTGTCTAGCAAACTCTAAAACATTTTTTCTCGGAATTCCTTTCGATCCACCACGTGCAAGAATAATTGCAATTACTTTATTTTTCATTTTATTATTTTTACTAAATTACATACCTTTAACTAACCATCCGCCATCAACTACTAAGTCTATTCCTGTAATATAACTTGACGCTTCGGAGGCTAGGAATATAGTAGGGCCGACCATTTCACTAGGATTAGCCCATCTTCCCAAAACTGTGTGTTCAGACCTTTGCTTTTTTAATAATGGATCATTCCAACTTTTTGAATTCATTGGTGTGTTTGTATAACCTGGTACAATATTATTGACGCGTATATTGTACTCACCCCATTCTACAGCTAATGCTTTTGTAAGTTGTTTGACCGCACCCTTTGTAGCAGCATATCCAGGATTATTGGCAAAACCTTGCTCAGCACCAATACTAGTAAAATTAATAATGCTGCCAGATATGCCTGAATCAATCATAATCTTGCCAACCTCTCTGCATAAAGTAAAGACGCCGTCTAGGTTGACAGAAATTGATTTTCTCCAATCGGTATCAGAATATTGATGACTTGGTGCGGGTATTGTAACAGCTGCACAATTAATCAAAACCTTTGGAGTGAATCCATCTGAGAATAGAGTGTTAAGGGCTGCTTGTATATGATCTTGATTCCCAAGATCACAGTTAAAATATCTACAATTTCCTTTGTCTTCTGGCGGATTTATATCAAAAACCACCACATTAGCGCCAGCAGCAGAAAAGCCCTTAGCTAATGCTAGACCTATACCTCTAGATCCACCAGTAATAATAACGTTGTAACCATTGACTGAAAACATAGATTTTTTATTAAATTGACCAACCTAGATGCTGCCTAAGATTCTTTGCAATAGGCTTCTCTTCTTCTAAGAAATTCTTTACACCATCTCCCATAGCCTGTTCAATTGATCTGACTGATATTACTAATTGCCTAAACCCTTGTGGTTCAACAGATGCAGACTGATCTGACCCGTACATTGCACGATCTAGAGTAATATGTCTCTCCAGTGAAGTGATATTTAATGCCACTGCGGCATAAGAAATTGAAAGACCTACCTCGTGCCCACTATAACCAACATCACATTGATATTCACTCCTAAGAGTATTAATTATATTAAGATTTGCATTTTCAACTTTCATTGGATAAGTCGATATAGTGTGCATTAATTCAAAGGAACATCCTTCATCTCTAAAAATATCAACTGCTTTTTGAATATCATCATAAGTTGTCATACCGGTTGATATAAAGGTGTGCCTACCTTCTTTTGCAACCATTTTAAGTAAATCTTCATAAACAATCATTGCCGAAGCAATTTTGTTATATTTACAATCAAATTGTTGTAAAAATTTTTGACTATTTAAATCCCATGCAGAGGCAAGCCACTCAATATTTTTTTCCTTGCAGTACTGATCAATCTCTTCATATTGTTCTTTAGAAAACTCAAGACCAGACTTCTGCTCACGCTGAGTAGTGCCCCATTGACTCTCTCTCGGCGAATCTAGAAATTCTTGCGTATACACTTTATCCAGGTCACGCTTTTGAAATTTAACAGCATCACACCCCGATTCAACAGCAACATCAATCAATTCCTTGCAAATTGACATATCTCCATTATGATTAATTCCTATTTCTGCAATTATAAAAATTGACATTTTTTTCCTCTATATTATAGGTTCAATATTTTAATAAAATTTACTTGAAATACAGTTTCAAGTAACTCACGCACAATGCCACCACCACCCTTTGTTTTTAATACAATAGTAGCAATTGATTTAATCATTTCATGACTATCTGCTGGGCAAGCGGTGAATCCACATACTTTCATAGCATTAAGATCATTAAGATCATTCCCTACATATAAAATATTTTTTAAATCAAACTTTTCTCTATCAATCAGTTCCTTAAGACATTCGGTTTTATTACCAATCCCTTGTAAAACAGGAATTTTTAACTTATTAGCTCTAGCTGTTACTACTGGATTTTTTTCCGTTGAAATAATATATGCTGGTTTTTGTATTCTACGTAAGACATCAAATGCTAAGCCATCTGCCCTACTACAACTAACCATCTCTTTTCCATCTTGAACTAAATAAACCAAGTTATTTGTCAATACACCATCAAAATCAAAAACAATAGCGTCAATTCTACCAAAAGATCTTTTTAATAGATTTGCATTATGTTCAATAGTTTGCATAAATACACCAATTAATATGAAAAAATAACAATATTACACGTAAAAAATATTTACTATTTGAGGCCTTTGCATAAATCAACCCAAATTATACCAATCCTGTAAAATAAAAACCATCTAAAAACAACCATAAAATATCAAAAAAATGTCTTGGAAAAACACGCAACAAGCCTCACTCGCAGATGCTCTTTATAACACCCCAACAAATTAAGACAACAAATTAAGATTTCTTATTTCGAACGAGTTAAACTTAACCCAACAATTCG
>Ga0233435_1002134_pt1 | contig 17301 bp, 17 predicted proteins | sample SI_122_August201_3_FD_182735 | JGI IMG/M metagenome (GOLD analysis project Ga0233435, IMG submission 182735) | Seawater microbial communities from Saanich Inlet, British Columbia, Canada - SI_122_August2016_135_MG | ecosystem: Environmental > Aquatic > Marine > Inlet | place: Canada: British... | reverse complement strand
CAGACTTCTTTGCGCTCTTCTTAGCAGACTTCTTGGCAGACTTACGCTTCTTGGGTGCGGCCTTCTTAGCAGATTTCTTGGCAGACTTGGAAGCAGATTTCTTTGCACTCTTACGCTTCTTAGCACCTCCACTCATCTTAGCAGCAGACTTACGCTTCTTGCCGGCAGACTTCTTAGCAGACTTCTTAGCAGACTTCTTAGCAGACTTCTTAGCACTCTTCTTAGCGGACTTACGCTTCTTGGGTGCGGTCTTCTTAGCAGACTTGGATGCACTCTTCTTAGCACTCTTACGCTTCTTAGCACCTCCACTCATCTTAGCGGCAGACTTACGCTTCTTACTGGCGGACTTTCTAGCACTCTTTGATGCAGACTTTCTAGCACTCTTTGATGCAGACTTCTTGGCAGACTTGCGCTTTTTGGGGGCAGACTTGGATGCACTCTTCTTGGCAGACTTTTTGGCGGACTTCTTAGCAGCCTTGCGCTTCTTGGTCTTGGCACCACCGGTCATGGTGTTCTCGCCATACTTGTTGGTGATCATGTCACGCAACTTTACCTCCATCTCACTAGTTTGAGCGTAGGCCTCGGAGTTTTCAAAGTTAATATCGATTGAAGATTCTGAATTATTGGACATTATATAATAATAAACTAGAAAATAAAAAAATATTATACTAAAAAAACCAAAAAAATTGAATCTAAAATATATTTAATTGCAAATTTATACAATAGTTAAATGGGCGTAAGAAAGTTTTTTCCAAATCTGGTGACAAAATACAAACATATTAATTTTGTATTTACAAAACAGGATCTACATAAAGCAAACAATACAGTTGTGGGTGAAAAAAACACATCATCAAATAACGACATAAACTCTGTAGACGAGTTATATTTGGATACGAATTGTTTAGTACATCCTGTGTGTCTTAAAACATACAGTGAAAACAAGTCATTATTGCAATCTAATGTTGAACGTTTGGAACAATTGATGATCATTGATGTCATAAAATATATTGAAAATCTCATAAATGTTGTAAATCCTAAAAAATTAGTATATATTGCTATCGATGGAGTTGCACCATTAGCAAAAATGAAACAACAAAAAATGAGACGTTATAGATCAGTTCATGATCATGCAATGAAAGCTGATATTGCAGAAAAATATAAAGTAGACTATGTTAGACCATGGAATAATTCGGCTATTACTCCAGGAACAGAATTTATGACAAAATTAACAAATGCCATATTAAATTATATTACCGTTAAGAAAAATAAGACTAGTGCTAAAGGTGTAAAATATGTTTTTAATACAGCGTATACACCTGGCGAAGGAGAACATAAAATTCATCAAGAAATTAAAAAAATCATTTCTATCGATAGTGTTCGTGTAATCTATGGCTTGGATGCAGATTTACTATATTTGTCCATGGCATCTGAAGCCAAACGTTTATTCTTGATCAGAGAAATTACGGAATTTCAAGATATTAAATCTGATGATGGATATTGTTTTGTGTCAGTTGACCTGATGAAACAGTGTATTTTTAATGACATGAGTGAACATTTATACATGGAATCTGTCGCAATACATACAGAATTTGATAATTTACATTTGTATCAAAAAGATTTCATTCAAGATTATGTATTTTTTGGTTTTATGTTAGGAAATGATTTTTTAACAAGTTTACCTTCAGTACATCTTGAATATAATAAGGAATATTCGGGATTAAATATATTGATAGAATCTTATAAACATGTATTTGGCCAACTTAATGATGGAAAAAGTGAGAATTATAATTTTATGATTTCAAAAGAAAATGGTAAAGTTATAATTTCTTATGAATTTATTAAATCATTATTCCAAATGTTAATGTTTGCTGAAGAAACATTTTTTCAAGATACATATAAAATGAAACGATACGTTAAACCTGGAAAGTTACCATACACATCATTCGACGAAGAAGTACTAAATCGTGAAAATATGAAGTTCCATGTGCCAAATTTATTTCAATTAGGTGGCAAGAGTGTACGTCACGAAGATTGTAAAGCGAAATTTTACGAATATTACAATATGACTGGAAAAGTTGATACGGTCATAGAAGATTATTTCAAGGGATTATCTTGGAACGGATATTATTATCTTGATACATGTGTTGATTATTTATGGCATTATGAACATAAGAAAACACCTTTTGCATCTGATATTTATTATTGGTTGATTGATAATGAAGAAAAATTTAACAACATTAATAATATTTATCCACAATTCTCAAATAATTTATATCAAATAAAACCTATTGAACAATTATATATGGTTTTACCAGTTCAAACATCATTTTTATTACCAAAACAATGTAAAAAACACATGCTTGACGATGATGTCCATTTTCCATTGACGATAGATTTAGACTTGCAATGTATTAGTAAACTCTGGCAAGCACATCCCACAAATATTATAATGGATAATCATTTATCTGTCGGTAATATTATTGCAAAGCTACCATTATCAAATGCAGAAAAAGAACGCAATAAATTCAAGTTGCCATTTGAAATTATAATTTAATTTATTATATTTACTAATATTATAATGAATAATAATTATCGTAATCTTACAGCCAAAGATTATATTGCTAGTAATATAATGTCAAAATTTAATCAAACTAATTTTAGTAATGCGATTAGAAATAGACAAATGATGCAAAATATGGACAGCATGGAATATTTTATTGGCGAAGATGATGATATTGTTGCACCAGCACCAGCACCCGCACCCGCACCCGCACCCATGCCCATTGTACCTACGGTGACCGAAGCACCTCTCACTAATACCGTTGCATTAACAGCTACCGAACAAGAGTTAAAAAATAATATTTATAAATCGTTATATAATGAATTGAGTGTTGGCGGTGGTAAAATTACATGGACTGCACTTAATCAATCATTAAAATGGTCTGAACCTATTCACACTATTATTAATAATTCCAATAATGCAACAAGTCATAAAATAGAATGTCCACCTAGAAATAACAGCATTAGATATATCGAGGGAACAGTAACATCTACCAAACTTGTTGATGATGCAGGTATATCTGTACCAACTAATAATGCTCTATATTATAATGCTAATGGCACATATCAACAGGCAAAACGTGCACAAGCATCGGGAGCACGATCTGATGAATATCCTGGATTATTAGAAGTATTAAAAGGAACTCATTCTAATATTACCGTATATGATACTGAAAACCAATTATTTGATTTTCCAGCACCATGGGCTATGTATGATGCACGATTCTGGAATGATGATACACAGATGTTACAAGAATCTAGAGGCATAGTTAATAAGAGTTTAAATGGTACAGGAAATATCAAATTTAATATTGATGACAATAATATTCCTTACATAGCATGTGATACAGCATCTGTTCTGAGTGTTAATGCTGAAATGCCTGAAGAATATACTGTATTCGTAATTAAGAAAAACCTTTCGACTGCAACATACGATAAACCTTTTACAAAGAGTAAACCTGTTCCCATACCATTTGCCCTAGTAAGATCAACTGTCGAAGGATTCAATTCATCTGATAAAATTACATTGACTGATATTGATAACACTATTAATGAATTGGAGCAAAATGTTGATGATAAAATGAAAGCAAAAAATGAAATGCGAAGAAAATTAAATACTAATAAAAGAAAAGTTATTAAATACACAAATTTAATTAAAGAAATTAAATCAAATATGAATACTAATATGAACACTAATAAAAGAAAAGTTTTAAATGAGCAATTTGCATCTGTCACCGAAAAGTTACATTTGGCTCAATCTATGGTTAATAGTAGAGCTGTTGCTAAAGATACATTAGCTAATGAATTAAAGGAAAATGAAAAGCAATTATCATTAGGTGTTGAAACACGTTTAGCAATGGAAGATGCTGATTCAGATGACGATATTAATGATAACAATAGATATGAAGTAGATGAATCAGAAGATGCTACTATTGAAGAATCTGATGATACAGAGTCAGACGAATCGATGTCAGAAGAATCGATGTCAGAAGATGAGTCAGAAGAGTCAACTGAATCAGAAGATGTTCCTGTTAAACCAAGATCTATTGTTGAGGGATTTGCAGCATGGACAACAAACATTGTTGATGCTGTACAGAAAGCAACTAAAGCTGTTGAAGAAGAGAGTGAAACACTTGCCAATGGTGTTACTAAAATATGCACAAAAAAATCAGCAAGTTCAAGTAGTTCTTGGTTATCTGGACTAAAACTAGAAGAATGTCATTATGAAAATGAAAATGGTGATATAGTGGATAAAGATGGAAATGAATTAGATTCTGATGGCGAAATTATTGAGAAAAAAGAAGAGATTAAATTACCTAATGTCGCATCCATTGTTCCTAAAATTCCATCATTATCATCCTCTATACCTAGTACCGTACCCATTGTTCCTAAAATTCCATCATTATCATCCTCTATACCTAATGTCGCATCCATTGTTCCTAAAATTCCATCATTATCATCCTCTATACCTAGTACCGTACCCATTGTTCCTAAAATGCCATCATTAGTACCACCCAGTTTCTATACTGCACCCACAGACACAACTAATAATGTGAAAACTGATGATTTAAAAAAGAAATTAGCAACCAAACTTGTTGCTCCAGCACCAGCACCCGTCGCAATCATTAATGATGTATTCACTATTGAAAGTTATACAAGTGATAAAAACAATGGTAAATTTATTAATGCATCAACTTTTGCTATTGAATCAGGACAACAACAAGCTATATCTCAGATTATTATTTGGGATAGATTATTAACCGATGTTGAAACCAAAGCTGTTAAGGGAGCATTCTCAAAGTTTATTAAAACTTCTATTCCATTTCTAGATAGCGTAAAGCTTCCTGCATTACCTCCTCTACAAGACAATGATAATTTCGTAGTTGTAAATTTCACCAATTCATTACCATTTACCGGTTTTGAAAATATGATATTGTTGGCAGTTAACTATGGAGCGCGTAGTAAGTTTATTCCAGAAAATATTACATTTAACAGTGATGTTAATAATAGTTATGATACCGTTAGCAAAACATGGTCCACAAATAGTAAAGCAACAATAGTGCGTAATAAAAGTGGCACTAAAGCATGGTCTGCTGTCATTAGCGATAATAGTGAAATTATCTTAACTGCTATAACTATGTAACCACAATTGCGACCTGTGTTTTTAATTTATTTTATATTTATATTATATATGGAATCTAAAACATTACATAATTTATCAAGTTCATACAAAAGTTTTTTAAAGAATATAAGTGAAAATTCATCTTTTAAAAATATTAATGAAGATTCGACTCTTTCAGATGTTAATAAAGTATATGATATTATTGATATTATGTTAAAAGATGAATTCTTACAAATAGCTGATATAAATCATATGATAAATAATTATGAAAAAAATAATGATGTTATAAATAAAATTAAACAATTATCTTCTTTAAGAAATTTTCTAATTTTAAACATGGTTTATAAAAGTTCAAAATGGCCTTTATTTATTGAGAAATTAATGTCAGACCTAAAACTAGATTGTAAAACAACACAAAAGAAGATGCTATCTTTATTCAAACAATATATTGGTACATGGAATACTATTGATAAATTTTTCATTATGAATGATAATAAAACAAAATTATCAAAAATAGTAATTATTGATCCAGATGATATTGAATTTTTATCAAGCAAAATATAAGATTATTTAGGAAAAATATAAGATTATTTATGAAAAATAATACTATAAAGTTATAGTATTATTTGAAATAATGGCGGCATTAGTAAACTCATCGGTGAATTCCAAATCTTCAAAAAATGACAGATTATACGAAAATATGAATAACAATCCGTTAAATAAAACACCAGATAGGATAGAATTTATTCGATTATTATTAGAAAATACTCAATTATCCGCAATGTTCGAAATGGACACAGTTGTAACAAAAGATCATTATAAAAATGTTAAGGATGTTACAGAAATATTTGACAAAAAAAATGTTGTTTTTAGAGATGCGATGTGTAGTCTTGGTAATTATTTGGTATATATAAAGTCTGGTACTACTGGTCACACATTTAAAGGTATGTCTATCCCTGATCCAAGCAGACCAGACATGGAATTAAATTATGCAGTTAAGATTGTTGCATATCCAAAAGAAGATTACTATGGTAATGTTAATGCTCTAAATCGACCAGAAAATGCTGAATTAATGATGTTAAAAATATTATCCTATTTTGTTGTTAAACGTCATACGCCTCATATTGTATTACCCATTACGACATTCAATTCAAAGATTCAAACATTTGTTGCTCTATCAAAAACTAATTTAGTTAAATCAACTAAATATGATAAATTTATAAAACAATATGAAAAAGGTGCATTTTATGATGATGTATCTGTCTTAATATCGGAATGGGCTAATGGTGGAGATTTACTAGAATATCTGCGTGAATTTTTCTCAACATTAACAGTGAAAGAATGGAGAGTTATATTTTTCCAAGTAATATCGACTATTGCAATTATTCAAAGCAAATATCCTAGCTTTAGACATAATGATCTTAAATTGAATAATATATTAATTCAAAATATTAATGTTGGTGGTAGAGATGGAACATTTGTATATACGGTAAATGAACAAACATATTATGTGCCCAATACTGGCAAACGTTGTAAGATTTGGGATTTTGATTTTGCTTGTATACCGGGAATAGTTGAGAACTCAAAAGTTGATGCAACGTGGACAGATGGTATTAATGTTAAATCTGAAGCACATCAATATTATGATATTCATTATTTTTTTAATACTATGGTTTCTCCAGGATTTATTTCCGATTTCTTTGGTCGAGATGGTAATGGTACGCCATTAGTGCCAGATGAAGTTACTGAGTTTGTAAAACGTGTTGTACCCAATAAATTGAGAACTGGTAAACAAATCATTTCTAAAAAAGGAAGATTATTGATTAATTATGAACAATTGCAGAGTGTCAGAGGATTATTTTATAAAACACCATTAGAAATATTGGAACAAGATCCTTTCTTTGCCAAAATGCGTTATCAGCATAAATAGAGATTTATTAATCAGCATAAATAAAAATCCAAAGGTTTGTGTTCATAACAATACTGCATATCTTTGAAACATACAACAATGCCCTTAATTGTTTTATTACATACTTGACATCTGATATCTTTGTACACATATTGTTGCGCCCTATTTACATATTGCATTTGCACTTTCTTAATCTTTGCAACAGTCATTGGAGCTAGTTTTGTACCAGGTAACGAAGGACTATGTAAGTTCATCATTGATGTGGTTTTCTTCATAGACCGTGTACAATTTGATTTTGTTGCGAGTCGTATGCAGCCTGATTCCAAGTCAGGAAATTCGTTGCATTCAGACAGACGGTACATTTTTTGCATCATTGGATCATGTTCGTCAGACGAATCATAGTCAAAGATGCCATCATAAGAATCTTTACTGACTTTGGCCATAGCCCAGAGAAGGAAATCCATTATGTATATATAATATTTTTATTCTTAATGGGTTTTAATAATAAAAATAAAATCAATTTTTTATTGAATTGTACCAGGAATATAACCATTATTAGGTAATCCAAGAAGTCTAAATTCATCTAAATATGTTGATATTTCTTGATCTGTTTTAAACATAACTTGATCACCATTATCATACAATTGTTCTAATAATATTATTACGTTAAATGTTAATGGAACTTTGGTGCCAGATTTACTATTTGTGTAATTTAACAATAAATGAAAATTTAATCTTTGTTGATTTTCCATTTCATCCTTTGAAATATTTATTATTTTATCGAATGTATATTGTTTAAAAATTGCGACCTCGTTTAATGTAGTGACAATATATTCACCATAATCAGTGCTTTCATCTATAGATACTTTAATAGGTGTTGTTTGTCTTAATGCGCTGTTAAATAATATTACATGATCATTACCGTTAATTTTCTTTATAACAAGATCACTTAATTCATTAATTCTTATTACGGTATCATTATCGGTAAAATTGGTAATATTATCATAATCAAATTCAGTAGATATAGGATATATTTCTGGAATTTCGATTTCGACTATTTTATTTTGAAATGGTTCCTTATGTTTATTGCGGAAAGGTTCCTTACGTTTTAATAACATATGTATGTATGCTAACACTGCGAATATAAGTATACATAATAATATTTTTTCCATTATATATGTTCGAGAAATAAAATATTATTATATAACATATATTATAATGGATAATAATTATATGTCTGATATTCAGAAGGCTCCCTTTTTATTTTTACAAAACCATCCGCAAGATTTTAACACACCAATGAGAAAGGTGTTGAAGAAAGGTAAAACTGTTGGTTGTGATGATCAAGTTATGCGTAATACATTTTTTAGTCAAATGAATATTGATTATATTAATAACAGAATCATGAAAACAGTATATAATAATTCTTGTGAAAAATTTATAATTAGAAAACAAAAGCCAGAACATTTATTTCAAGTTATGGAAAGTATATGGGAAGATCATGCTCAACATTTAAATACACAACAAAAAGAACAAATTGCTGTCCTAGATAAATTAGTGGTCGATTTTTGTGTTGATACTATTTTAGAAGAAATACAATCTAGAACATTGTATTTAAGAGATAAATTTGCTGCACCAGTGACATTACCTGATCCAATTAATGATTCGACAGCAGGTACCAAATCATATGCACCAACTCTATCATTAAATTATGATGATTATGATATATATTCACGCAAAGATACCACAGATAATGTATATAATCGTAGAGTGATGCCAGATGATGAAGAAACAGTAATTCATGAAGATTATCAAATGAATTATAGACATAAAATGTAAATTATTTTAAGTTTTAATTAATAAATTAACACTGAGGGAAACACCGTGGGCATAATTGCTCGGTATTAGGGAAACACCGTGGCACTTATGCCTCGGTATTAGGGAAACACCGTGGCACTTATGCCTCGGTATTAGGGTCATGGTAGATGAAGATGGTGCCCTTTCTAGATAGGACATTCTCGGCACTCTCGTCACCGACAGACTGAAGCTCCTGCCAGACATTCTTGATGTCGGGTCTGTCGACATGGGCTGCTGGCTGCTGGGCAAGCATCTTGGGACTGTAGATGTAGTAGGGAGCAGCAAGGTTGTTGGCACCATATCTGTTGCAGTTTCTTACGATAGCACCAATGCCAACAATGATCTTGTTACGCTGCTCATTCTCATCGTCGCCGGCCTCAACGTGAGTGGGAGTCTCTAGAACAATGCCAGAGACAAAGTTGTAGATTCTGTTCTCGATTCTTAGGATGGCATTGAAGTTAATCTTGACATCATTGATACGCTCGTTAATGAGAATGTGAGAAGGAATCTGGGTAAATCTGGGAGTAGGGCTAATCAAGTGAGCGTAGTTGTCAATGGCAGCCACAGTTCTACGAGGAACGTGGAAGATGACAACACCCTTGGTCACGATGACCTTTTGCACCTTGGGAACGAACATACCGTTCTCGATGTATACCTGAGAGTGGGTAATAGCATTCTCAAGGTTGACCTCCTCACCGGTATCGGTATCAGGAAGACGAAGAGTTAGGAAAGCACGACTGACAACTCTGTTAGACATAACGGGGAAATTAATGGGGTTGGAAGAACCGTTAGCACCGAACACGGGGTTGGTAGCAACTAGGAGAGAGTTGAAAGACATAGCAGCTAAGAGTCTCTTCATGACAACACCCTCGTCACCGGCGTAAACTAGGTCGGGAGCATCGTGGGTAGAGATCTTGCACTCGTCAATGGCATTGAAGAAATCATTGCCGACGCAATCGAAAAATCTTCCGGCACGCATGGCTAGGACACTGTGCCATAGGTTGTTCTGGACATTGCAACGAAGTCTGATGTCTCTGAGAGGAGTCTCGGCAGAGCAGACAATGTCGTTGGAATCAATAATCATGTAATGAAGAAGGTTGAGATCAGAGCCGTTCTGGATGGGCTCTCTGTTGTACTTGCACTTTACGATGTAAGCAATGTTGGTGTATAGAAAGTGAGTCTCAAAGATACGGATTTTGGGCACGAACATAGCAACTAACACAGGGTTGATGGCACAAGTCATGTTGTTGCGGGTACCGTCATATAGAGCGGACATAACCTCATCATCGCAGCCCTGGTACTGCATAGATTGAAGGATGACAGAACTATGAGAACCTCTGGTCATAGTGTACATCTTAATAATCTCTTCAACAACGGCATAATCGTTATCGCGAACAACAATACCCTCGTTGGAGTTGACGTCACCGAAAAGCTGAGCCATGTTGGTGTTGGGGATTAGCTGCTGCTGCTCGTTGACAGGAAGTCTGGCATTCATTAGCTTTTCGTACTGGTTCTTGAACTCGTCGAACTCTAGAGCAGAAAGGTTGTACTTTTCTCTATACTTCTTGGACTCCTTGAGAACAACGTGGAGAGGAAGACCCTTAGCTCCAAACTTTTTCTCGATCAACTTAACAAATTTCTTTGCTCTGGTTCTGATCTCGTTAAGTCTGTCGTAAAAAGCTTCCTGGATCTTATCAACGATCTCGTCGTTACTGAACTTTTTACGAAGCTCAGCAATCTTGGAGGCAGGAATCTTGGTGCGGATTCCATCCTTCAATAGTGCCACTGCTTGCTCGTGGACAACATTACTATTAGTTCCTTCGGGTCTACGATTCTGATTGGACATTCTATATATACTATGAATACAGATAATTTATTTTTGTAAATTAATAATATTGTTAATATTGTATTAAACTATATATTTATTCAGTATAAAGATATAGTTTAAAATGTCAAAAATACTCATATTGGTACAAATTGCCAATTGTATGTATATAGACAATTTATTTTCCAAAATATTAAAGTACAATAATGGTATAAACTTATTTTTGATATCAATTGATAAATCAATATTTGTTAATCTAAAACAATATAATTTGTTAAATTATCGTATTTTCACACATGACAATATAGGAATGGATATTGGACCATATTTATTACAATTATTATGGATGTGTAATAATTTACATAACAATAGTTATGACTATATTTATAAAATACATACAAAATCTAATCAAAAATGGTTTGATGAATTGACAGATATTGATATCGATGATAGTGGAAAAAATATTTACATGGCAGAAAAATGGAAATTTAATTTGGACAATTTAAATATTTTTCATATTAACACAATTTGCGTTGAACACAATATCAAAAATATATATTATGACGAATTTTATGATAATACTGTTAAATACGATGAAATAGATGAACAATTTTATGCTTCATATTATGATCTATCATTAAATAATTGTGATACAATTAGTCGTTTATTAGGTTATGATGTTAATAGACAATTTATTTATGATCATGCAATCAAAAATAACAATATAGTCAATGAAAAATATATATCTGTAAAACGAAAACATAAAACACAATTTTGTGCTGGATCTATATTTATTATAAATTATAAATTAACATATGATTTTTTTAAAACTATTAATATCAAAAAATTATATTCACATCTCGAACCAGAGTACACTGCTAATGATCATTCAACATATGTTCATGCATTAGAACGAATTGTCAGTAGTTTTTTTCTATAATGATAATAATGAAAAATATTATTGATAATTGGGATAATTATTGGAAAGATTATGCACGATTAAATCCAGATTTAGCGCTAAATAATATAATCACAAAACGAGCTCTATTAAATCATTACAAAACACATGGTCATAAAGAAAATCGTACAGTTAGTGAATTAATAACAGAGGATGAACCTGATATAATAATAAAATCAATAACATCTCAATATGTGTTAAATGAAAATATATTTAAAGAAAAATTATAAATATTATCTTAATGAGCAAAGATGTTGCAACAAATACCGATCCTCTTGATGTCGAAATATATGTCGAAAATGGATTAATTAAAGGACGAATTATTACATCTATTAATGCAACACCAATAATTGTGTGTGATACACCAATAAATAATACCATTATTAGTCGATCACATATATATACAATTAATACGTTACGTGATTATGATTTTACATTTACAAATGTTCAATTAATAACACCTGACAACATAAAAACATTATTAAATGACAAATATGAAAATTTTAATTACATCGATTACATGATTCAACATGATGTAATAGGTCCAAGACGCAATGTATATAATCATTATTGTAGAAATAAATTATCTATTACTATTGATAATGAATACGAGACATCCTATATTATAGCATTAATTAAGGTATTGAATTTAGCCAGAGAAAATACACAATCAGAAATAATGATCATATTTTTAAATAGTTATCCCATATTATCAAACATTAATAAATACAATATAGCTATTGATGATTATGAATTTACTTCAAGTCGAATGATTGTATCCCCAATACATAATTTAGATACAATCATAGGATTTAATAATATCACAATAAAGAGTGTATGTTACGAAGACTTAATTGAATCACTATCTACTTTCTCTAGTACATGGAAAATCTGTTTATTGAATTATATAGATAAACATCCATTTGAAACGTTAATGCTTGAATTCAATTTGTTCGAGGAATAAAAATTGATAAATAATTTATTTATAGCACTATTCATTGTAATATTAATGGATAATTCTTGGTTACATAAATATAAACCAAAATGTCTGGAAGATGTTATTGGTCATAAATTTCGCATTAGTGAATTTGAAAAATGGATAAGTAAGTTTGATAATAAGAAGAAAAACTATTCTACTAATTCGCTAATTATTTCGGGCATACATGGTATTGGAAAAACGTTAATCATTGATTTAATATTGGAAAAGTATAATTATGATACATTATATATTACGTCTTCAAATATTAAAGATTTCTTTGACACAACTGTTAAAAAGGATAAGAAAAATGTGTTGGAAAAATATTTAATTGATGACAGTAACAATACTATGAATGAAATTATTTCTATTAAGAGAAAAGCTATTATTATTACAGATACCGAAAAGATTACGTTGACGAAAGAAAAGAATTTATTGACACAATTATGTAAAATCAATGAACATAAGAAAAGTGTTCCAATAATATTTATCACTAATGAACATCATTCTAAATTAATCAATGATATCAAATCTATTGCTTATGAAATTAATTTTGCTCAACCAAGCATTGAAGAAATATCTGTATTTTTTAAATATATTTGTAAATGTGAAAATATACAAATCACTGATGAAAAAATTATTAATAATGTTATTAAATATACACAATATGATATACGAAATTTAATATTTTTCTTGGAAAATATGGCCGATGTTTATGGATCTGATCCAATATCATATGCCGATTGCAAGTTGTTTTTGAAAAATTCACAACCAAAAGATAAGAGAAACAATTTATTTGACAGTACTAAATCAATTCTAAATAACTATAGAGGTATAGAACAATGTTTAATTCAATACGAACAAACAAAAGTATTGTTACCATTGATGGTACATGAAAATTATACAATTAATATGGAAAATAGACAATGTAGTGTTGGTGATTATTTTGAAACATGTGCGAAAATATCAGATTCAATATCAAAAGGTGATGTTGTATCTACAAATATGTATACAGATCAAAATTGGTATTTACAAAAATGTTTTGGATTTTATACATGCTGTAAGACTACTTATGAATTGAGTAAATATCCACTAAAAAATCCAAATTATAAAATTATATTTTCAAGCGATCTTAATAATCCTTCCATCAAGAATATTAATAAAAGGAATATATTGAACGCAAATATTGAATTAAATAAGAAATTATCTGATGTGTTAATTATGAAAAAATTATTAGATGTGTTATTTGATAATAAGAAACTGACTAAGATTAAAAATATGTTCAGAGATTATGATTTAAAACATGATGCATTGATTAAAATTATTAATATTATCTTAAAAATAGATAAGACAGTTGACAAAACAGCTATAACTGGTAAAATTGGTAAAATATTATCGCAGTTGTGAAAAATTTATCTATTAATTTTAATATTAATATTATAGGAAAAAATTTATTCTAATAGATATTATATACATGTCACATTTCTCTACCGAAGATAACAATCTTGCACAGCAAATGGAAGGCTTTAACTGCAATTACAATGCTAACGAGGGACTATATGAACTAACCCCCGAGGAGGCTGAAGTTGAGGCATCTGAATTGGATGAACAGATTTACAACGAGCAACCCGAAGAAGAAGAAGAAGTTCCCATGCTTGATGTTCAGGAACCAATGACTCTTGATGACATGGTTGCTGCCGTATCTCAACCTGAACCTACCAAGGCTAAGACTAGTTCTATGAACCCCATGTCTTATTGGACTAGTGCAAGCTTGACCGCCAGAGTTCTATTTATTCTAGCATTAGTAATTGTAGTTGTATATGCTCTATACTATTTCAAGCTAATTAGCATGCCCAAGGGTATGCCATCTGTGTCAAATATTACAAACATGTTTGACGGTGCCACTTCTAGTTTCGGTTCCAGTTCCACAAACAATTCTCTAGGTAACGCCTTAGGTAGAGCTTCTGCACCCGCTACTATGCGCTTTGCTTAAAAAGCGCCAAGTTTTGTCTAAATATTTTATTTTTAATATTTCTCTACATTAATGATTAACAATTGTGTAGCAATATTTATTATACTATGTATCGCGTATTTAATGTATAACAATAATTATGAAAAATTTAACAATTATATTATTCATGCTGAATATCAAAATCCAATTTGTGGTATGACATGTTGTCACAAGACGTGGACATCCATGGACATAGATGAAAGTGATATTGGATTATATAAAACAGATATGGGTACTAAATATTTACCATCGGGTATAATGTGCGACAATGGTATTAATACTGGCTGCATGTGTATTCCAATACCTGAACCAGAAAGTTAATTAGTGTTAAAAATTCATTATAAATATCTGTTATTATTTTATTATGAATTCTCTTGCACAGCAAAAAAAGGAATATACAATTCAGCTATATATTAATCAAATGTCCAATGTAATAGTACCTATAATTTATGACGGTTACAAATCAATATACGATGAATCATTCAGACTTAAACCCAATGAAGGAATTAAAACTTTTGGTCAATTTTTACGAGACATGCCAAATTGGTCCGAAAATATTGTTAATAATGAAGTAAATCGCATAAATTTTGAAGCAAAACTCGGGGATTATATGTTTCAATTATTTAACATTATTATGATGTCAATTATTATGGTTATGACAGCAACACCCAATAAATTAAAAAGTAAAATAACAATTCCCAAATCAATTACATTTAATAAATTTATTCATGCAATATATGTTCATGCTGCCGAAAAGATATTTACAAATCCTTATTTATTTAATATTGAGGGTAAAGAAGATGAAATTATTGCTAAAGATAGACAACTTGTTCATGAATATATTACAAAGGCTATAGATAGTGCTATCACTTCATTAACACCACTAACATATATATTAGATAACTATATGGGTCTTGATACTGAAATATTAACAGAAAAAAGATCAGAGAGACGTCAGGACACAGAAGTATCAGATCGCAATAGACAGTCTCAAATTCAAATGTCACCATATATTGATGGCATTGGAGAGAAAACAAATGTTGATGACGAAATTAAAGTTATTACAGAATCAATAAAACAAATTGCTGATAAAGTTTCATCAGAAAAAGCTAAAGTACAGTCAGTGAGTGCGCGAGCCATTAAAGTACCAATTGTACATACAAAATTTAATGTTACCGATATTCCTGAAAGTGAAGCATATTTTGCCAATAAAACAAAACCTTTAGATGTGTTCAACAATACATCATATGGTAAAGAAGTGTCTGAAAATATTAAAACAGATGATATTAAAAAATATGCCATGCAAATTGATAAAGTTAAAGTAGTGCACACAACTGATGATAATTCTTCTGTGCGAAAATATGTTCCCTCAAATAAAGTTACTAATGTAAAAGTTTAATATAAATAATTTATTTTTTTGTCATCAAATAGTAATGAGTTTAAGTTCATATTTGATTGCTTTATTTACGGGTGTTTTACTATATCTTGTTATGTTATTAGATAGTAAATACATCGAACCCAATAATAGAGAAATATCACCAAAGATTCCTCTATTCGTCACTTTAATGGTATGGCTAATATGTGTATTTTATAAATCTGATGGCGTGATAGCACATGTTCCTATAAATCAACAGCCAATGTTAAGTGGTGGCTTTTACGGCAAATAATTGATTTTTTATTATAATGATCAATGTATATAATATTCTTTAATGGCTACATTTATTAAAGAATATAAACTAGTGACTGGTAAGGATATTTTGAAAAGTGACATAATATTAATGTGTGATTTTCTAAAGGAAAAGTATGGCACAGAATATGATTTTATACCTGAATCTATTAGTGAAGGTGGCATCGTATTTTCTGATTTTCCAGAAAAACACATGTATAAACATGCTTATAAAACAATAAGATTTAATATTCCGTCATTATGGCCTTGGTTACCACCTAATGCATATACTGTGTGGCAAAATGATAATGAAATATTAATTCCAAAAAATACATTATTTACAATAGATTTAAGATGTTTTAGAGGAGCAAGTGATTTTAATGACGGTGAAATAAGTATTGTTGAATCTTGTTTCCATATGGTTAATTTATATCCATGGATCCATCGATAAATTTAATACTTATTTTATGATTCGATTGATAACATTTAATCATATCAGCTTTAGACGTTATCATTATACTTGTATCATTGTCCCATACTTGAATAATATTATATTTGTCAATGATATCAACAATTTTGTCATGCAACATATGTGTTGACATATCTATAGAAGTAATGTTATCACGTAATATATGCATATTTTTTTCATATTTATTCGCATAATTTATTATTATTTTTTCTAAATTTTCATAGATATTTTTCATTTTATTATTTTTTTCTTCATAAGAATATTTTATTTTTTCATAAATATTTTCAAAATCTTTATTTATCAATTTTTCATGATTTGCAATACATTTGTCAACATGATGAATGTTATTATTTAATAATTTCATTTTTTGTCCATAAATATTATTTAATACATGATTAAAATTCTTTTGCACATTAAATAAGTCACAAATATATGTTCCAACATGTGT
>Ga0233435_1002120_pt1 | contig 17407 bp, 20 predicted proteins | sample SI_122_August201_3_FD_182735 | JGI IMG/M metagenome (GOLD analysis project Ga0233435, IMG submission 182735) | Seawater microbial communities from Saanich Inlet, British Columbia, Canada - SI_122_August2016_135_MG | ecosystem: Environmental > Aquatic > Marine > Inlet | place: Canada: British... | reverse complement strand
GCGACCTAAGCGGCCTCTAGGGTGGTGACGAGAAGATTGGGGCAGCCATCTGTGTCTGACTTAGAGCAATCTTTTAGTGATGCTCTTCAATCCTGCTCATGAAAGAGAATCTACCCTTTGACGGGGCAATGAGTGAGAAAAACGATGGCTACGCCGTTCAATAGCTCATGTTGACCAAGCTTGGGGCTATCTCGATCTTTGAGCGTGATTTGCTGCTTGTGTTAGATATCATCCGTACCGGGTACGCCGCTCTACAATATCGCTGGTAAGGCTATTTGGTGATGAGGTAGGGCGCTATGCTCCATCTCAAATCTCTCTAGGCTGAATAGGTGCGTGAATCAATTTGTTACAGAAATGTAACATACTGAAATAAATAGAAATATATATTTAATTCCGACAAAAAACGACATACCATATTCGCTAATAACGATCTTACAGAATATTACTATATAGATATGCTGTCAGATACCTAAAGCGGCTAGACTTAATGGAATCAACTTTGAAAATCACCATCACAATAATAGTATTGTTATTTTCTTTGCACAGCCATGCAAATGCATCAACTACCGGAAAGGAGCTTTTTAAGGAGCGGTGTGGATCATGCCACATAAACCAAGGGGGGAATAGACTCGCCCCCCCATTGTTTGCAGTTAAAGGTTTTCTAAAACGATCCTATCCTGACCAAATAAGCTTCACTGAAAGATTGGTTGATTGGGTAAAATCTCCCAATCCTGAATCAGCATTGATGTCTGGAGCCGTAAAAAAATACGGGTTAATGCCCGGACAACCTTATCCAGAAGAAGAAATAAGAGTAATTGCAGAGTTTATGTATGAATAGTTCTTCAGCAATAGAAAAGAAATGGTATCTAGTCGCGTGCGCCCCAAAACAAGTAAAATCAGCGCAATATAACCTTTTATCTCAAGGCTTTACAATATACCTTCCACTAGAATGTTCTCACTCAGAAAGCATTGATTCAAGTGCGCCTCTATTTCACCGATATCTCTTTATACAACTAGATAGATGCTTTGATAACTGGATGCTTGTGCGAACTACACCTTGTGTTTCTGGTTTGGTAAGCCTTGGACATCCACACAGTAGTCTCCTTGAAGTACCTAATTACATAATTGACTCTCTACACTCTCGCGAGGCTGAAAGCCATCAACAGGAAGCCTTTCATGGCAGGCAGCTAGTAAATTCACTGTTTTCAGTAAATAACGGTGTTGAGCGCTCTATGCTTTTATTTGAGACATTAACTAAAGAGCATCAGATAATCCATGAGACTGAAACAGTAGAGCACCTTGAGTCAGCCTATAGATAAGCAACAGGGCCGAGCTAGGTGCAGCACTCAGGGAGTGCTTACGCTTGACCTAGTGAGAGGCCGTTGTGGGTCGGGTGCGACTATTGTTGTTATCAACCTTTAGCTTGAGCATCCGAAAAATCGTCTGCTGGCAATCTATTTCGTTTTAGACTCAGTGGCGGCTCATAGCCGAAAGCGCCCCCCTAATTGTCGATCATCAAGAGCCCGCAAGGGTTAAGGTTTCCTGAAAAAATGACCTGTGACTTCTGGGTGCTGGGCGGATAAACGCGCTATTGCTCCAGCGTTAATATCGGTTCCTTTGTGTTGCTCTCTCTCCATTGACAGAGCAACAGGTGCTTACTAGAGATACTAGAGCCTTTAGCTCGATTTCCTGCACACTTGCAAATTCTGTTTGAGTAGTTGGTTGATAATGTCTCTCCAGATTTCCATACTCTATACTGTGCTTGGCATTTTTCTACAGTCTCATAAGCCATTACTGTTGATGTCAGTAGTAATCCACAGATACTGGTGATAACCCTGTTCATACTTGCTCCTTTTTGATCAGGTTTCCATTGTCATTCAGTGACTTCTTTTGGATTGTATAAAATTTGTGCAGATCTTCCCATAGAGCCTGAACAATCACCATTGAAGCATCATCGGCATTGCCTTCACCGCATGATTCTTGTAGTTCATTGTTATGGTGTAGGTTGAAGCCATTCCTGATCAATTGTCCGAGATCGAAGTGCCTCTGGACAAGTTTTTCCTTTTCGGTAAGGAAGAGCATTTCCTTCCAGTCACTACCCAAGAATTCATGGAGCTGTCGAACCGCCTCGCTACAGGTGGTTGGTGATGAAGCGGCGAAGTAAGGTATGTTCATTCCTGTCATGAAGCGTAGAATATCAGGTATGTCGCTTCGTGTTGTTCTGTTGTTTCTTCTGTCTACGGCATCCTCAAATACAGTTGCTGAGGATAACTATTGTAGTGATCCTGATGTTGAACGTGAGTGGAAGCAGCTTATTGTAAATGCTGATGGTGCTCCAGAGCCGCGTTATTTGTATAACCTTCGTGCACGTCTATGTAGCCGTGTTCAGGCTGGTGAGTTACCGGTTGGTGCAGCAACTAAGCAGTTTGAGGATGTGCGTGAGCGTGTAATTCGGAAGATGCGGGAGCGCATCAAAAGGGAGCATACCGTCAATATTGAGCAGGTTGGCTAGTAACAGGTTCGCTCCATTACCGTCAGGCTGCGTTCTTCCGTTACGCTGATTGTGAGTCTGTATTTTGATTTCACATGCCGCCATTTTTTGGCATAGGTACACCAGTATGTTTTCAGTGGCGGTTTCCACCGTGCAGGCCCTTTGGCTCCCTTCTCTCGGTTGGCACTGGCAGAGGTTGTAAGCAAGTTCTCTGGGTCGTTTGCAAAGCTGCGCTTTTGCGAACGCCCCCAACCGGCTGCGCCGGTTGTGTGTGCGTGTTTCAGTGGTACGATATGATCAATATCGAGATTACTTGCCTTTGTGTACTGCTGCCCGTTGTAGGGGCCATTCCACTTCCCCCAGGTTACATTACAACCCTTATTACGTTTGTACTTAACTGGTATCAGTGAGTCACGTATTAGAATTTCTGCTCTGGTATTCTGGCAGTCTTTATCCTCGTCAACCCAGTGTGGCCAGCTTTTTCGGTTATAGCTGCTGTTTGTTTGTTGTTGCTGGTTTCTCTTCTTGGCTCCATTTCTTTCGTTACAACTGTCCCTGTGACAATGGTACTCACCGGTGCTCTTGTTGGTATGGCCGCCGTTACTGTCGAGGCCGCCACGGTGTGCTGTGGTGCTGTTACTGGTGGTAAGCAAGAGTATCGTGAGTAGTATTTTTTTCATGGTAAGGATCATACTGTATATCTCTCTGTTTCTCCCTTTTGCACTGTTCGCTATCTTTTGCGTTAGCCGGTAACGATACTGGGCGTTCCACCTTGTTGTGGGGAAAAGCATTCCACAACAAAGTGGGCGGGCTATCCGTGGCTTCGGTATTGCGGAAAAAGCACCCGCAATACTGCTTCGCACCACTACTATCCCTAACGCAATAGCCAAGCCACTCAGCAATAAAAAGACATTACTGAGTGGCTCAAAAGCAAAAAGCCACAACAAAAGCGGCTCTTAAATTCATGGCTCAAGGGTGGCCGTGGGCTCACCCCTTGCCGTCGATCGCCACTAATTTTTTCACCCTCCAGGCAAGCTGTAAGAGGGTGAAAAAAATGATTGGCGATGGTGGCAAGGGGTGATACCCACGTAGGATAGTGGTGTTTATTTGGCCGTGTTTAATAGCGGGTATTTATGTTGACAAATAACCGTCATAGAGTACAATAGATTGCATTGATAACCTTTTGATAAGAATAGACTTATCGGGGGTATGGTGTTCGGTGTTCTATTTGGTGCTTTCTCATTTGGCGTGCCTTTTGACGAATGCTATTAGGTAAAAAGATTCGCGCTCAGTGTTGTGTGTGAATGTGGTTGGCGGGTATCTATCCGCCGTGGTCGTCGTACTGCGGTCCGTTGGGAAGCAAAGGTAGTTCTACCATTTGGGATTGGGCTGCTGTTGCTCGGTTATCGTTACGACTTTTTTTGTAATCGTCTACCGTTAGGAGGTAACGACAAATGAATGCAATGAGTAAACAGCTCTTTGATATCGGTACAGTGGCTCATAATCCTTTGGAAGTGGTGTCTGGTTATATGGGTTCGTCTAACCAATGGGGTATGTCATGTTGAATTTATCGGAAATGTTCGGTGAGCCAATCCATGTCTATTCTCGTACCCAAGCGCTTGAGGATGGGGTGTTGATTGATGTCTCAAAAATCGCAAAGGAGGCAGGCTTCAGGATCCCTGTTGCTCTCACCCATGCAGTCTGGGCAGATTGTGTGGTGTGGGTCGAAGAAGAAGAGAAGGCCATCCAGGATGAAGTGGGCCGGTTGTGGGATGTGGTTTTTATGTCTGCCTTGGCCGCCCAACGCGCCAATCAGGAAGGGTCTGCACAAGTGTTGCTGATGCGGGTTCCCCGTGGCGGTGTTCGTCCACAAGTGGTTAAGTTAAACATGGTGGTCGGTGCTGGTGATACTCAAGATCCGGTCATTACCATCATGCAGCAAGGGGAGGATTGAGTTATAACCGTGCGGTATTGTCTGCATTATTGTAAGTTGGTTACGGCCAGTGGTTGTGGCCGTAACCGTCTCAAAGCAATCGTTAGGAGATTACTATGAGGAATGCATTATACGGAATTAGCTAGGATTAATTTATGCACAAGATATTGGATTTTTGTACAGAACAAGCTAGGCAACGTTTAATCAGTAAGCTGGTGGAGCACGGCTGGAGTGTAGTCGTGCGGCATCCAGACATGGATACCATTGCAATTTATGTGATGGATCTGGAGGCTGGCCATATCCAGCTAGTTACAGTTTCTCTGGAGTGGTTCCGTAATCCAGTATTTGATTCTGATGTATTACCCATACAGCAGTCAGAGAGTGACTTCATGATCTTTGGTTCGTTGTTGATGAATCAGGCATTAAATGCGATTACAGAGCATGGTAAAGGCCGAGGAGAAGTTGTGCATCAATCAGAAGAGATACAAAGTCAGTTGGCTACTGGTGCAAGTATGTACTTAGCGGGTACTGATACATACAGGCAATGGGAAGAGAGTAGCCGGTACATGTCTTTTTTTATCGTGCGTAAAGCAGACGATAGCAAATATGCAGACTTTCTTTATCGTCCTTTTGCTCTTGTGATTCCTGAAGCGAATTATCTGTTTGATCCAAGAATGGTTATGGATATGGTTGTCAGGGTGCTAGAGACAGACCGCCAGAATGGCACAGGTTTTTATAAGTTGAAGTTATTGGAGAAGGCATCTGTGATAAATATTGATGATTATAGATAGGTTCTCCTTCCCTTCTCTCGCGCTCTCATTCCTATCCTGATATGCTTAATTGATGACAAGTACACAAAAAGGAAGGCCATCCAGTGGAACAGCTCGCAAGGAGCAGTACCGTATTGCTCAGGCTAAGTTCCGTGAGCGGATGATAGCAGAGGGAAAGAAATCAACCACTATCTGGCTTCCTGCTGATCTTATGAAAAGCCTGAAGAGACACGCGTCAGAGAATGGTCAGACGTTGAGTGAGGTGGTCGATGTGTACATTAGAGTAGGCATGGATCATGAGTCATAGGCTCAGCCAGGAGAGCATTGATAAGCTCATCCATGAGGCAATCTTAGTCGAGGCCGAAGAGGCGCGTGAGGCCGGTACAATCGGTTATATGGCGCGTGCTTTGACGATGGCCACAATCCCTCATCGTGATCCAAAAACTAATGAGTTTGAACGTGAAAATGGCCATTTCACACTGCGCATCATGGCACCTTCAAAAGTCGGCCTACCTTATGGTGTATATCCACGCCTGATGCTCTCTTGGCTCAGTACAGAAGCAGTACGTACAAAATCTCCACATCTTGAATTAGGCGACTCCCTCAGTGCCTTTATGAATGCGCTAGGGATATCTCCGACCGGTGGCCGCTGGGGTACTATTCCACGCCTTAAGGACCAGATGCAGCGTCTCTTCACGTCAACAGTTAGTTGTACCTATGACAATACAACTGAGGGGCAATGGTCAGACGTTGGATTCAGAATTGCTAATGAGATCCATCTTTGGTGGGATCCGAAGAACCCAAAGCAATCTGCTCTCTGGGGATCCTCAATTGACCTCTCTGAGTCGTTCTACAAAGAGGTGGTTGATAGGCCGGTCCCCATTGATTTGCGCGCTATACGCGCCCTAAAAAGCTCTAGCATGGCGTTAGATATCTATTGCTGGCTTACCTACCGTAACAGCTATCTCAAGAAACCAACTAATATCCCTTGGGAACTCCTGAGAATGCAATTTGGTACAGGTTACAAAGACACGAAGCAAGGGCGCTATGAGTTCAAGAGGCAGTTCAAAAACCAGTTGAAAAAAGTCTTGGTCATCTATCCAGATGCAAAGGTAAACGTAGATGGGGAGCACCTCCTTTTACTCCCTGGCAGAACTCATATCCAGAGACGGTAACCAATTGGGGTTGTGCATAACTTTGTGTATTCATCGAGTTATCCACGCATAATTACACGACCTTTATTACAGAATGTTGCGGTGTTTTGCGCATCATTACACGACCTTTTGCGCATCATTACACGACCCGTCAGGCACTTTGTCAGACTATGCTCTATCAAGCTCACCCCCCCTATAGTCTCCTATATACAGCATGTTTCCTGTAGTAGTCCCCACCAATCTGTGGATAACTTCAAATCCTAAAAAAATGCGATCAAAAAGGTGTTCGCTATCGCTCACTCATGAGCTGCTAAAGCAGCTGTAATTGGGGACCAGCCCCCAAACCCCCGAGGTATTTACCAGAACAATGAGGGCGCGTTAGGTGGTAACAAGCCGGGGTGTTCCGTGGTAGCGGCTATATCTTGCCAACCCTGTCTATCGAGTATGGAATTCAACCTTCAAGTTGATCCGTGTGTTGCATGACCATCAGCAGTGGTAGAATAAAACGGCAGTACAGGGAGAGGTCCCAATGACTGTGAACGATGAGGAGGGGGGTGTTCCTCTGTGAATGTCCTCCTGCTCTTTTATAGAATTGCGCGTTTGTTACATTGTGTTACATTATGATAAAAAAGAATTACTTGTTATGATCTGGTCATGATCAAGTATCTTTTGATGTTCATTTCTTGTACTCAGTCCTTTGCCGCTTGGGATGAAGAGCAGGCAATTGATTTTATACTCTCTACAAACCTTCTATTAATTGCTCATCAAACAGCAATTTCTGATTTATCTTCTCCCGCTACATTCGGTAATCGCGTTCTTGATAACGCCTCATACTTTGGAAAGATCAGCTCTGGTGGTACGGATTTCAGAGATGAAAATTTAGCCGTGATGACTGGTATCAAGGTTGATATTCCTGTTCGCTCGACCCAAGAGCGCAGGCGTAGGGTATCTGAGGTCACTAGTCACATTGCAGCATCTCATACGATCACTACACAGGTGCAAGATGACTTAGCCACATTGCGCCAGTCAGAAGCAGAGTTGACCAGTGTAAATACCCGTGTTGCTTTTGTCAGTGATAAAACAGCTTGGCTGAAAGAACGTGTTGACCAAGGTAGTGAGAACGTGGCTGTTCTTTGGGAGGTGACAGAGAAGAAAACAGATCTGGTGGCCAGGAAGGCAGAGTTGGAAATTCTCATTCGTTCACAGCGTCATAAGGTGGCTAGGTATGCAGATAACCGCTGGCGTTTACTTCTGGCTTACCTTTCTAAAGGTAAGCCGCTACCGGAGGTCTGATGCAGATACTGGGGAGGGACACTGAAGCAGAGTTGGCACTTTCTGAATTAAGGAAGGGTAAGCATATCCTCCTGCATGGTAATCATGGGGTTGGTAAATCTGCCCTACTCCACCATATCCATGAGGTGTTATCAGCATCGAGGAGCAGGGGGGTTCTGATTTTCCTACATGATCACCAAACCAAAGCACAATTTGTAGAGCTGTCTCGTCACTTACTGGAAGCCGGTATTCTCAACCCATCCTCTCTAGATCTACCGACAAAATACCATGATCTCCCGCCGGAAAAAATTGAGTGGAACCAGATCCGCAGAGCGGTGAACCGGATAAACATACGAGATCTTGCAGGTTCAATTATCCCCGCACTGGCAGAGTGTGAAGATAAGATCATTGTCTTTGTGGATGACCTATCCTTTCTCACTCCCACCCAACAGGCATTTGGTATGCAGGTTATGGAGCATGTCCAGTTGGCCGCTTGTGTGGCTGACAAGCGTAAAAAGAAGGGGATCAAAAAACTACTTTGGAAGATGAAAGAGATTGAGGTTCTACCATTGCAGCCATCGGTTTCATCAAAGATTGTTCAAGAGTACATAACAGAGCGTGGCATGATGGTGGAAGAGCCGGACCAGTTCATATCGCATATCGTTAAACAGAGTGGCGGCATGCCTCAAGCGATGTTTGATATGTTGTATGAGTCTAGCCATGAGCGTGTGATTACCAAGCAGCATATACGGGAAATGAAGCATGAGGCCGGGGTGAGATATTTTGATTTCACTCCAATTATGTTGATTGTCGGAGCTCTGATTGTGGGTGCCCGTTACGTGGCTATAGGCACTGGCAATGCTGATTTGTATGTTGTGGCCGGTATGGGGGCGGCACTGTTTCTGACGGTGCGCTTTTTTATGTTCAAAGGGATGGGGTAGGTGGTTTCAGGTACTCATGTTGCCTTTGGTTCTACACTCTTCCTAGCTGGTTCTGCCCTCTTCGAGTATGAAGTCAGCATTGTCACTTGGTCATGTGTAGCCATTGGTTCCATTCTTCCAGATGTTGATCTTCCAACCTCTTTTTTTGGCCGTACATTCTGGTGGGCCTCTACTCGATTAGAAAAGCGTTATGGTCACCGCACAATCACACACTCGTTTCTGGCCATGTTGGTGCTGGCCACGCTGCTCTATCCCCTACTCCACTATGACAAGGCTCTCTATTTTTGGTGTGTAGTTGGTGGTTACTGGTCCCATCTCTGGATTGATATGTTCAACCTGCGAGGCGTAGACCTCTTTTGGCCATCCCCGATTAGGGTGGTTATGCCAGGTAAAGAACAGTATCGGATGCAGGTTGGCAGTAAGAGTGAAATGATCCTGATGACTGGTTTGATGGTTGCCGTGCTGGGGCTCTATCCTCTGAGCAATGTGGGCCTCTGGCATGGTCTGCACACGATCCTAGGTAACTTTGATGTGGCGCGTGATGAGTACCAGAAAAAGATAGGTGTTCAGCGTTATGCGCTGCATCTAGAGGCTGTGGATAACTTAACGATGGAGCAAGTAGTGTGTGAGTGTCCGGTGATTGGTCTCTGGAAGGAAGGGTTGATTGTGGACCATAAAGGGCAACCAAGAGCAGTTGGTACCTCCCCTGTTTATCATGATCTGTTCCCTAAAAAGAGCTGGTTGGTGAAAGGTGAACAGCTGCATGTGGTGAGTCAGAAATATGATATGGCGGGTCGGAATCTCCGCTGGTTGTTGGATCGCGTAGATCAGGGGCATGAGTATTATCTGATGGGTGAACTGTTTGTTGCTGGTAATGAGTCTAAGCAAATTGGTGAGCTTCAGCTATATCATCCTATAATTTATACGGGTGATATAGTACGGTTGCATTATGCTAAGGCTAAGGATCTGGAACGTTATCTGGATATGGTAGTTGCTCAGGGGGAGGTCTTTATACAGTACTGGTTGGCTCCAGGTGAAGCACCAGTGAGTGATCAAGTTGAAGTTGATGGTGAGATGGAAATTGTGCCGGAGAGGTTGAGAGGTTGGTTATAACTCAAAAAAGTGTTTGCCCGGTCCAAGTGAAGCAGGCTGGTTTTTCAAGAAAAATCGGTTTGTTAATACCCGTTATCTCATAAATCATGCACTAAAACTTAATGGCTAGCTGTACGACCAAAGACACTCTACTTAGATCAGCAATAAAGTTTTTAAAATTATTAGAGAATACTTATATGATCCAGGCTAAAATATGACACATCAACCATTAAACAAGATGATCAACGAACCTGATCCTTCACGACTTATACATGGTCTTCGTGATACAGGTTATGACTTCTACACTGCTGCTGCAGACATAATCGATAATTCGGTATCGGCAGATGCCAACATTATTAATATTCTTATTGAAATCACTAGCGATGGAAGGAAGTTCGTCTATTTTGGTGATGATGGCCATGGCATGGATGAAGATGGTCTACACAATGCCATGAGATATGGCGCACAAATCCGTGAAGACTTGGCGTCACTTGGGAAGTTTGGTTTAGGACTTAAAACAGCATCTAGTTCAGTCTGCCTTAAATACTCTCTCATTTCTCGAACAAATCTGTCAAGTCCACTATATAAGCTCACATGGGATTTAGAACATGTTTCTGATGTTAATAATTGGGAAATGGTCGATGAGCCAGTCTCAGTGGATGAGCAAGAGGTATTTGAGGAACTATGTGGTAACTCAGGCACATTGGTAGTCTGGTCCCGCTGTGACCGCCTTCTCAGTAAAGTTTATGAAGAGCCCGGTGGGACCAAGGAACAAGCAGCTATTCGGTATATAAGAAATAAACTGATTGAACACTGTGCGTTGATTTTTCACAAGTATCTCAACCCAAGTGAAACAGGGTATCGCACTATTAAAATTATTGTTAATGGCATCGAAGTTGAGTATTGGAATCCGTTCTATCCAGAATGCTCAGAACAAGTATTACCTGTAAAATTAACAGTTCTTCCCATTCAACGAGAGGACGGAACTATTCATAACGCCACAGTTAAAGCATGGATACTTCCTCATGCCAAAGACATGTCTAAAGAAGACAACAAAAAATTTGCCAGAATATCAAACCGAGGTCAGGGTTTCTATATTCACAGAGAAGGTCGTGTAATTCACTATGGTGGATATTTAGGCCTGTGGCGATCAGACGATCCTCACTGGTCACTATTAAGAATAGAGTTTGATTTCGACCATCAATTGGATGAGGCATTTAGCGTTGATGTAAAGAAAAGCAGAATTTTACTTGATCCAGCGCTAGAAGATGCTCTTAAAGAGCTACTAAACCCAGCACATAAAGAAGCGGATCGCCGTTACCGTCGTAAACAGGCATCAAAAGTTACTAGTGGAATATCTCACGGTGATGCTAATAAAACTATTTCTGAAACAAAAAATACACAGAAGGTAACGACCGGAGAAGTAGACGAAAAAAATGGAGTAGCTGTAGTATCAAATAATAAAGGTTCTGGGATTAAGATCCTTACCCCTATTGAAAGCAATGTAAACCCTGAAATGCTTCATGTGAAAACAATAGATGGAATTTCAAGTGGTTCACTGTGGGAACCATGTCTTACCAGTTCAACTGATGTTAATTACTCCACGGGGGTTCATCTGAATAAACAGCATGATTTCTACACTAAAATTTATAGTCAAGCAACGCCTGGAATATCTATTGAAGGGCTTGACCTTATACTTTGGGCTCTTTCTGCAGCTGAACATAAGAACACAGATGAAGAGCTAGCAATTATGTGGGAAGATATTAGAGATGAAGTTTCATCAAATTTGAAAAAACTTCTACGTTCTACTGATTTGCCCACATCGTGCGACTAATTAGATATAAGTTATGGATGACAAGATCGCTAGATCAATTAGTGTTCTGATTTACCAAAAAATAGGTGCTCGTATGCGTAGCTCTAATTATTCATCAGAGGTACGGCAGGGGTTCGCTTTTTGGTTTGAAAATTATAATAGAAGTAATGGTCCTATTTTTTCTATTCGCCCATCAGGACTTAAACGACACATTGTATCACTAAAGTTCGGCGCATATGCCGCTCCTTGTATTGAGCACATTCGTGCTCATGCAACACCAGAGGCATACCTTCTAGCTAATGCTTTAGTTGCTCAATTAGAACAGAACTATGATGTAAAAATAAATGGGTCAGATATCACTAACTGTGTGGTTTCTCTTGACTTTAGACTTCAGGTGATCCGTAGTTATGTAAATCAACATGATTCTACTCATATCAGGAAAACCGCTGAATTGATTATGATCCCCATGATAGCTGCAATTGCTGAGCTGATTGGGTACGAAGACCTAACAATGCCTGTAAATGAAACTATCATTGAAGGTGTGCTATCACAATCTCTTATTAGAAAAAGAGAGCGAAACCCCCGCAATCGATTGCTATGCCTTTCTATACATGGGGAGCTCTGTGACACTTGTGGTCTTGACCCTAAAGCAATTTATGGTTCTGAATTAGGCTCTATTCTAGAAGTACATCATATTGAACCATTGTCTGAAGCTAAATCACCCAAAGCGTATGATCCGAAAACAGATCTAATCCCATTATGTCCGAATTGTCACCGAGCGATTCACAAAAGGAAGCCTGCTTTTACGCCAATTGAGATGAAGGAATTACTTGAAAAATCATGATTACTTTACAGGACGGGATATGTTGCGATTATCGGAAATTTGATGAAGTTACCTTAGCTAATGCCTTTTCTAACCGTCTCCTCAACCCAGTACTTCATATTGAAAAGATCAAAGGAAAATACACAGCATCACTAGGTGCAAAGATAAACAGGAATGGTGAAAAAATCTTTATTGCCTGTCCATCTCTCTCGCATAACTGGATATTGGATGGGGGCCGCTTTAAACCATTGCCTCATGATGTACCTGAATTTATCAGAATAGCCTTAGAAGAATCAAATCCTCGTGACCTAAGATTTTCAGATGTTCTTGACTTGATGCGAAAAGGTATTGAAGGCATTGAGATAAGTGTAGCACCTGAGGTCATTGAAAAAGCTAATATTCGATCTCTTAGTTTGTTTCTTCCTTCAGAAATTCCGGGATTGAACGCAACCCTTTACCCATACCAAGAGCGTGGTGCTGCATGGGTAATTGAAGCATTAGAGACTATTGGTGGCGCTATTTTGGCTGATGAGATGGGTTTAGGAAAAACGCTTCAGGTCATAACGGTGCTTCTTCTGAATAAACCACTCAATGATAACCCTGCACTAATTGTTTGTCCTACTACGTTAATTGCCAACTGGTGTAGGGAAATTAAGAAATTTGGGCCATCTTTTACTTTCTTGGTACACCGGGGGGGTGATAGAACGGGTTATTATAAAGACTTGATGAGATCTCAAATTGTTATTACAACTTACGATACCCTTGCCAATGATGTGTCACTTTTTAGAGGAGTCGAGTGGAAGTACTTGATATGTGACGAAGCTCAAGCTGTCAAGAATCCAGATTCGAAACGTCGAAAAGCACTGAGCCGATTATCAAGAAGGTATACAATTCCTGTCACTGGCACCCCGGTTGAGAATACATTGTTAGATCTTTGGTCTCTGATTGATCTTGCTGTACCTAGAATAGTTGGTACGAAGGAATCATTTTTAAATATTTATCCTGATACCGAAATTGGTTCTCAGAAATTGAGTACTATTTCTGATGCTGTAATTCTAAAACGACAAGTAAAGGATGTTGCAAATGATCTTCCTGTACGAACAGATATTGATTTTCCTGTTGAGTTAGATGCTGCGGCAAAAAATGAATACGAAAGAATTAGAATTGAAACAATTGCAGAATACGGGGTTGCTGGAAGGCTTGTTGCTGTCGGGCAACTTGCGATCTACTGCGCACATCCTTGGTTACGAAGTAAGAAGCCAGTGGCGATCAGCTGGGATGATTATGTGGAATTGGAACAGGATACAAAACATTCTCTTCTAACACCGAAAATGGAATTATGTATCCAGATTTTAAAAGAAGCGCTCCTAACGAATAAAAAAGTTCTGATATTTGTGGCCTACAATAATTGTGGTGATTTGATCAAGGTTGCTGCGGAACAAGAAAAGGCTCCTGCAGCATATTGGAATACAATTAATGGATCTACGCCTCAGGGGCAAAGACAACACATAGTTGATACATTTTCTAAAGTTGATGGCCCAGCTGTACTTGTATTAAATCCTAAAGCTGCTGGATCCGGTTTGAACATCACAGCAGCTACCATCGTTATCCATTACACACAAAATTGGAACCCAGCATTAGAAATGCAGGCTTCAGCCAGAGCACATCGGCGCGGTCAGGAGCAGCCGGTAACAATATATCGACTATTTTACGAAGGAACGGTCGAAGAAACCATGGTTGAAAGAAGTCAGTGGAAAAGAGAACTGGGTGAAGCTGCAATACCGATAAGCGTCCGCGATAAACAGGATTTAGAAAAGGCCATATCAGTTAATCCATTGATGGAATATAGTAATAGTGAATAAATCATACGCAAAAATACTAACCAAAAACGACACTGGTGAAACAGGCGCTCACCAAGCAGGTATTACTGTACCTAAGAAAAACAAAGAATTGATTGATTTTTTTCCTAATTTAGATCTAGGAGAATTCAATCCAGATATTAGGATAATCTGTACAGACCCAGATGGTGATCAATGGGAAATGCGATATGTTTACTATAATGGAAAGACCTTTAGCCCTGCAAAAAATACTCGTAATGAATACCGGATCACCTATATGACAAAGTTCTTTTCTAAGTGGAAAGCAAAATCGGGTGATTCTGTTGTGTTCACTGCAACAAACAAAACAAATAGTTACAACATAAGTATCAAACCTAGAGTAGAGCACTCTGATAAAATTAATATAACTAACGGTCGAAGTACTATTGTACTAAAGGGCTGGAGATCTGTTTTCTAGGTGTTTATACACATTACAGGCCCTGATATTTTGCTATGCAGTATCACTTATTACTTGCGATCTGTAGCCCCCGTAATCCATAAGACAACAATGCCTTTACCCGAACCAGTTTGAGTTTTATGTATTTTACCTTGATTGCAGCCCAGTCATGCAGCATGTATCAAAATCTAACCAACAAATCTCAACTGTGAATCATCTTTATCTAGAAGTTTAATATTAGCAATGATGTGCGGCTTCATGATTCGTGCTATCTCTTCAACTACTGGTGCAACAACTGAGTTTCCAAACTGCTTGTATGCCTGCATATCAGAGACAGGTATTTTAAAATTAGACTCATTTGGCTTAACGTATCCCATCAAACGAGAACATTCGAGGGGTGTAAGCCTTCTTGGGTTCTTTCTTCCTCCACGGTCAATAAGAATTTCAGAACCATCTTTGTAGTATCTTGCAGACAAAGTTCTTGCAACACTATCGGGCCCTACAAGACCATAACCAAACCCATTTCCCTTTGCTTTATGTTTTGCTGCGTAATTCTTCAGATAGCTCCAGAGCTTCTGTGACAGTACATATTTCTTCTCAACTGTATTCTCTGGTTCAAGGATTGTGGCCATTCGAGGCCCGTCAACCGGTAGTTCAAGATCATTCCAAGTAAATCCTGTATCTCTTCTGAAACCTACAATAAAAATGCGCTCACGATGCTGTGGTACAAAATGCTGACCATCAATAATACGTGCAGTTATACCATCATAGCCAAGCTCATCTAGTGTCTCCATAATAACCTTGAATGTATTGCCCTTATCATGTCCTTTTAAGTTTTTTACATTTTCAAGAAGAAAGGCTGCTGGTCTCTTGGTACCAATAATTTTGGCAACATTAAAAAACAATGTACCCTGTGTTTTACATTCGAAACCATGTAAACGCCCTAGCGAATTCTTCTTTGATACTCCTGCTATTGAGAATGGCTGACAGGGAAATCCAGCCAACAATACATCGTGATCTGGTACGTTTGACGGAGGTATCTGGGTAATATCGCCAGTGATAAATTCATCTATTGTCATGTAGTGGTTTGCTGCATAGGTACGCTGGGCAAATTTATCCCACTCACTTGTAAATACACACTTACCTCCCTGCCTCTCAAATCCTCTACGAATTCCGCCTATTCCGGCAAAAAGATCAATGAATGTAAAGTCAGGATCAGCATAATGTGATGGTTTTTCTGGAAGCAACGAATCGAGAAGGAACTGATATGATTTTGGCACTTCAACTTTTTTATTCAGCCAGCGATTTACTTCTTCGCGGCTCACCTCTAGGTGCTTGGCCACATCATTTTGAGTATATATCCAACACGTGCGCTTCAACAGTTGATACGTCTGTTCTTGTGTCATCGTTTCTCCAGAAAAGGGAATATTGTGTGACATATTGACACGCAATATTCCCTTTTTCAATAGCAGTGTTTCTACACGATTTAGACTCTCATCAAATGGACTAACTTACGATGTCTTCTTTCAGACAATATAATGTAAGCTGTTGTTATAACTTAGCCACAACCCCAGCCAACCGTTCTTGATTCACATGTGCATAAATCTGAGTAGTGCTGATATCTGAATGTCCCAGTAAAGCCTGTATATCAATCAACTCTGCACCTGCCTCCAGCAGCCGTGTAGCGTAGGTATGCCGTAGCTTATGCGGGGTAATGTGCTTATCCAACCCAGCTTTTTCTATCATCTTCTTGAGCATCTTACGCGCAGCATTCTGTGTGGGGGGAGGGCCGCCCTCTTTCATAGCAAAGATATACTCTCCCTTCTCTCGGCCATTCAGCCACACTCCAAACCGCGCGCCAAATTTCTCAGGTACAGGAACTACTCTCTCTTTATCCCCCTTCCCTACCGTGCGCACCGTTTTGGCCATACCATCCACAATGTAGATATCCAATACCTTCAGCTTCAGTGCTTCGCTGATCCGCAGACCGCTGTTCTGGATTAGCTCAAACAACATCTCATACCGCTGGCGTACTTCGATGAGGTACTTTGATTTCTTCCCAAAGATTGATTTGGGTATGTTTTCGTGGTCAGTGAGTGCGGCACGTAATTTCTGTTGCTCTTCTTTCTCTAGGTAAACCGGTATTCTGCTGGGTATCTTAGGTTTCTCTGCAAGGTGTACTGGGTCGTGGTCTATGATCCCTTGATGATTGGCCCATTTATAGAAGCTGGAGAGGCAGGATACTCGCCGGTTGGCAATGTGTGCCTTTACGCCTTTGTCGCGCATCATCCAGCCGATGAAGTGCTCCACGTCCGTATAGCGTACTTCCCTCCAGTCCTTCTCTCTATCACTGAGCCACTTACTCCAGATGTTGAGGTCTGAGCTGTACACGTAAGAGGTGTTTTTGCTGTACCCCTTGTTGTATGTGAGGTGGCTGAGAAAGTCAGCTTTGGCCTCTTTCATTTTGTCTAAGTAGTCCACCCTATCTCCCTCTTTCTTTGTGTTAGCGGGTAACAAAACTATATCATATGCTGTCATAGTATATGATATAGTTTCTTATGCTATGAAAGCATAGGCTATAAATCTATTTTTGGTTTGCTTCCGCATTCTCCATGCGCTTCTCATATTCATGTTGATGAAAATTGAGTCTCCTCCGACAGTAGCAAAGTTCGTAAAATGGATATTTTATACAGTAAATTCTATAAATGCAAAACGTGACTAACGGGAGGTTGCGCGAAAAAAGCGCTATATAAGGGCGGGAAAACACCCAGAACTAAGCGTATAGGCCACTAAAGTCACTAAAACTATTATTTTATAGACTATCTTATTATGTCACCGCATATC
>Ga0233435_1002118_pt1 | contig 17417 bp, 19 predicted proteins | sample SI_122_August201_3_FD_182735 | JGI IMG/M metagenome (GOLD analysis project Ga0233435, IMG submission 182735) | Seawater microbial communities from Saanich Inlet, British Columbia, Canada - SI_122_August2016_135_MG | ecosystem: Environmental > Aquatic > Marine > Inlet | place: Canada: British... | reverse complement strand
TGATCTTTTCTATCCGTCACCATTTGATTGCTGATTATTTGAGCAAGTGTTGAGACTTGTTCTGGTTTAATGCCTGCAAGCACTAACAATTGTTGTGTTGTTGCTGCGAGTTTTGCAATTTGTTTCGGGCCGAGATAGTGGGTAATCATAAAGGGTTCTCCGGGAGCCAAAAAAACTCCATATTCTGAAACGGTAGATTGATGGCTTGAATGTGGTAAAACGCATTGTTTTTCTGTTTTTGATAGTGGTATTCACGCAAGCTTTGTGTCGTGAAGAAACAATTGTTGAGTATGTTACCAATAAAATGGGGCTGTAAATCATTCAATAGTCCATTTAGTGACCAGAAAACATACTCTTCACCCAGTAAAGGGCTACTTTGAAGTAAGTGATAGAATACTTGGTGGGTAGCTGTATGCGCTTGTTTTGTACGTTGTTCATCCCCATAAATGACAGGGGTATCTCGTAATAGTTGTATGCACAATGTGTTTTTGTAAATATCTTGGCAATTCACATTGAACAGTGAGCGAGGCATATGGATTGAGATGTCATCATCACTGTTGAGAGTGTGAAAACTGCGGACCGTTTTTAAAAGCTGTGAGGATAGCCTGGTCTGTTCATTATTAATGCTTAAGGTGAATACGTTGTCGGCGTAAAGTGTTGATAATATCTCGTCATGTGATATGAGGTTTAAAAGGCTATTTTCAGGGCGGTATAACTCTGGTGTAATGTTATTTTGATTGAGATTGCTAGATTTTTCTTCTTCAATGGCATTTTTAATGGCCAAATCTGGGTGAATAGTGACTGTATATTGGCGTAAAGTCGCCGGCTTGTCGGTCGCTTTAGGGAATCGAGCAGGGTATTCCTTATACAGCGTTTTTTGCAGCTCACAGGTATAAGATTTACCACGGTTTTGCTGTGACTTAACAAAAGCACAACCGGTATGACATAAATGGAGGTAATCACACTGCTGGCAGTCTTCATGCAGCCCATGTTGTTGATGCACTGTTTGAATGTTGCTTTTGGCATTGTCCAGAATGGTTTCGATAGTGTGCTCAAAAATATTCCCATAATGAAATTCTGGTACGCCCTGGCCTCTGACACATGAATAGATATTGCCATCACTTTGCAGTAAGAAAAACCGCTCACCACAATTAGTCGCATTGGTACAATAAGACGGGGTAAACTCATCAAACCAGTGGTTTTTAAAGCCGTACTCTAGTTCGGTGCCAACAAAATGTTGTTTTAACGTATGGAAAAATGCTACTTGCTGATGGCCACTGACAGCCGCTGTCATTGTATTATTAAAGCTGTATTTCTCATCATTGAGATCTGATTCAAAGCCAAACATGACATTAAACTGGTTCATATCAAAATCATATTCATGCTGCAGCGTCCATATGTCGTCAATAATGGATTGTGTATTTTCCAGGTGTTCTTTGAAAAGCGTTGTTGATATTTTTTTACTGTGAGGGTATTGGCTGAGTAATCGTACATTGTTTAGCGTGTGAGCTAAGGTTGATCCGCCCTTTTTTGTCGTCCGGTACTTATCATGTAGTTTTAGCGGTAAATCAATGCTGGCACTGATTGAGACTTTGTTTTTTAGTAAAACATCATAGTGTTTTTCAAAATTATATAAATTGGTTTTGATGTGTGGGGCATATTTTTTAAATCCTTTGGCGGATAAAACATCGTAATGTTGTAAATAATGCTGTTTGATACGCTGAAATAAATCAGAGAGAACGGTAGAGGGTAGGGTGGTGACTTCTCCGCCATGGAGGGACACATTAAAAGGCAGTATGTTTGCAGAATTTAATTTATCTAATGCGAAATTTAAGGTGCTCAGGGCATTTTTTTGGTCTTGTTTTAAGGTGTTGTTGTCTATCTGATGGCCAAGATAACAGTAGCGACAGCCTAAATTACAAAAGAGGGTGGGCACATAGAGTAAGTGGATGGTTTGTGGTTGTTGTTTTGTCACGCGGCTTATTTCTCTATCCAATAATTGCCTTCTTTCAACTCTAACGCCACAGTATTGGGGATTTTGTGTTTATGTAGCAATTTTTCAATGTCTCTTATTAAGCTTTCTAGCTTGACATTCTTCTGCTCAAAATGCAGGTGCAGCCTAGCATCGTATGGTTCGTTTATAGACGCTTCATCAGACAGTAAATGGATAATTTCATCGTAATTAAAAATGCGGTCTTCAGGATTTTTTACCATGGCTTTGGTAATAAATTCAATTAAATTTGGGGTGACAGAGGGGACGGTTAACTCTATGGCAGGTGGGGTTTCAAGCAAGTGGTGCTGAATGGCACTTTGCATATTGGTTATTTTAAAGGGCGGTTTGCATGCCAGCATAAAATAAGCAACGATACCTAAAGCATAAATATCAACCCTACCATCAATAGGATCTCCCTTTAGTAACTCTGGTGACAGATATTGTAAGGTGCCGCCAACGGAGTCTGATGTGGTGTTTGTGTTGCTCGAAATACCAAAATCCATGAGTTTAATACTGTTATCCTGTAATAAAAGAATATTGGCAAGCTTGATGTCTCTGTGAATAATGCCGCCATTTTTTTCGTTGTGCGTGTATTGTAAGGCTTTGGCTACTTGTTGTAATATTCGGCATGTTTGTTGGCTATCAAAAGCACCATGTTTTTGCATGTGTTGCTTTAAGTCTTCGCCTTGTAATTTTTCCATGACAATGAAAGCCGTTGCATACGCTTCTATCGTTTCAAATACATGGACAATATTAGGGTGTTGAAATCGAGCAATGGTTTTGGCTTCTTGTTTGAATCTGGCTTTAAAGTCTGGTTTACAGGCGATTTCATATTTTAGCATTTTAATGGCGACATGGCGGTCTAAATCAGGGTCGTAGGCATTGTAAACAATGGCCATGCCACCTTCGCCAAGCACCTCTAATATTTGGTATTTTCCAACGGTCCGAAAACCATTGTCAGCATCCAGTCGAGATTTCATTAAAGCCGTCATTGCGCTGGCAAGTTGAGTATGCTTTGTCATTAAAGTCTGAAAATTATCGCGAGATAAAATAAAGGTTTTTGTGGGGGTTTCCGCAATGACATTTGCTTGTCTTGGCTTGCCAGAGAGTAAGGCAATTTCTCCGACTACAGCGCCTTTACTGAGGATAATGTTTCTATTGTCAAGCTCTACTCGTACGCTACCAGAACGGATGAGCAGCATGTGGTTGCCTGGGGTGCCCTTAGTGATGAGATGGTCACCAGAGGCAAAGTCACTCTCATGCATGTGTTGCGATAATTCATCAATAATATGGCTATCAAGTGTTAAAAATGTCTTGACGCCGCTGAGAAATAAGGCGGCAGCATCATGGTCTTCGATTTTTTTTATGTCCATAGCTTATGGTCTTTGTGCGGGTATTTGGGTTTGGTACTGAGCAAAATTTTTGCCCTGCACTTGAATGGTCACAGCATGATTGTGGGGTGTGGTTCGTTCTAGTACTCGGCTAACGACTTTCATGAATTTGGCTTTTTGATTTTTTAAAATCTTCCAGTCTTTGCGGGCGTTGGTTGGGAATCCTTTGGCCGTAATGGTATAGGATTCACCACTTTTGAGTTTGAATTGGCAGTGGTGGTTGTTCTCAGTAATCTCAATGGTTTGTAACGCTTGGTAGAAAATAATGGTCTCACCTAAGGTAAAAAAATCATCTGTGACAACAATGGCTTGCGATGCTTTTGTCATGGCAAAATAGGTGATTAGGGCGGGAATACCTAGAATAAAAAACAGGGTGCCACTGTATTGAAAGACCGCAAGAAATATGCAAATGATGGTGATGATCACGACGGCGTTTATTAGGGGGTGGGTAAAGTATAAAGGTGACCGCGTTTTAATGGTATATTTGTACTTGGCTGCAGTGTTCATGTGGGTGTGGTTTAAGCGTGAGTGAACTTAGGCTTAAGTATAGCAGGTTAGAGAATTTTATGATGAATTTTGTGAAGTGTAAGTTGTTGATATTTATTGCTTTGGTTGTTTGTTTTGGGCGTGTCGATGCAGATGAGTTTCAACAAAAAGCACTCAGTTTTTTAAAGCAAACAAGTCAGTTATATAAAAATAAGCAATACACTGAAGCGATTGCAACTGCCAAGCATGCACTCGCTATGGCAGAAAAAAGTGACCAGCCTCAGCAGAAGACCATTGCAGCTGCGATCGCAAAAATTGCAATCAATTGTCGGCTTGCTAAAGACATTGAGTGTGCACTTGAGTTTTATCAAAAATCTATTGAGCAATATCAAGCGTTAGGCTGGGAGAAGAAAGAAACACGCCGTTGGCATATATTGGCTGATCTATACCAGCAAAAGCAGCAATTACCTGAGCAATTGAATGCACTAAACAAAGCACTGGCGCTAGAGGTAGCAAAGGCGTTACCCGCTGCGGCTTTAACTCACTTGAAAATTGGATGGAACCATGACGCATAGCTGAACTTTAGTGCGGCGGTAAATGCTTACCATAAAGCAATGCAATTAGAGAAAAAACTCAAGGTAAAAACGGTGAGTGCGCTACCGCGCTATTATTTGGCGGCATCCTATCAGCGGCTGCATCAATTAGACCAGTCTCTTCGTTGGTATAAAGAGGCATTGGCACTGTATCGTGAACAAAACAATGCTGAGGGTCAAGCGCTTGCATTGTATGGTATCGGGGGCATTCAGCAGTCAAGACTTGATTATGCTCAGGCGATAAAATCGTATGAAAAAGTGATTGCTGTGCTACACGCTCAACCTCAATCTAGCGTGGCTGCTAATGCACTCAATTCTCTGGCTGAAATTGCAATCATACAAGATCAGTATGAAAAGGCTGAGCAGTATTTACAGCAATCAATCCATATTGCGAAAGCGGCACAATTTGACTCAGGGCTTGCGGTGTATTTAGCGAACATGGGTAATGTTGCTCAGTGGCGGCAGGATTATCCGCTATCGGTCTCATATTATCAGCAGGCAATCGTGTTGGCTGAAAAGATGAATATGCCAGGCCATGTCTCTAACTTTAACATGTTTCTAGCACGCGTTTATGCGACCTGGGGGCAATACCCTAAAGCATTGGCAATACTCAAGGCGCAGGAGGTGTTTCTACAAAAACACAAATTATATCCTGAGTTAATGCAAATTCATTTAGATTTTGGCGCGATTTATTTAAAATTAAGCGAGTATGAGCGAGCGAGTCAATATTACAAACAAGCTTTATCTGTTATTGAACAATATGATTTACAGATATTTAAACCTGCAGCTTTAAATGGCCTTGGCAATATCGCTTTATCCACTGACCGTTATGATGATGCCATTCACATTTTTACTGAAGTGATGCAGATAGATGAGAAACATCATCGTCAAGGTGCAATCGCTTCGAGCTTAAATAATATAGCAGGTGTCTATAGGGCTAAGGGGCAGTATGATATTGCACTTGATCATCTTTATCGCGCCATTGACATTTTTAAGCAGCTTGATAAACCTTCTAGCGTTGCTATGGTGAATGTTGCTGTTGCTGATATTCTGCGTATGCTGGGTCAATACGAACAAGCTTTAGCCGTGGCGGCAACAGCTCAAGATGTGTTTGAGCGCACAGGTGAGCGCCGAGCATTAGCCAGTATTTTACATGAAATTGGCATGATAAAATCTCAGCAGAATAAAGATACAGATATTTCAGCGGTATTAACGCAAGCGTTAAAGATCAGTCAGGCACTGAATGATCAAGATTTAACGATTAAAATAAAGCTCTCATTTGCAGTGTTTTATTTGCAACGTCAAAATTACACGTTAGCAAGTGAGAATCTGAAGCAGGTGATTGAACAATCAAAAGCGATAAAAACGCCTTCTCTTGAGGCGAGGGCCATTCACTATTTGGGTAATATTGAATTTGAGAAAAATCACTATACTCAAGCAATAGGCTATTTTTTACACTCTCTTGCCATCAACAAAAAATTAACTCGCAAGCGTGAGGCTGCCGATGACTTAACGTTGTTGGGGCAGTCATATAAGGAGCTTCATCAGTATGATAAGGCGGAAAGCTATTTACTTGAGGCCATTTCACTGAAAGAAGAGATAAGACTGACTGCGAAAGGGGGGGCTAAGCGAGATTATCTAGCAAGCCAGATTGTAACTTATGAACAATTAGTGTCGAATTATGTCTCATTAAAACAATATGGACATGTATTTGAAGCCATAGAGTTGTCTCGGGCAAAGGCATTACTGGCTCAATTGTCATTAGGTGAGAAGGTGCTTAAACCAACTTTGACAGCTGTAGTTAAGGAAAACTTGCATCAAGATGAAGCGGTTCTTGTTTATGCGAATAGCCGCTTGCCTGAGCTTGTTCAGGTAGTGCTCTCAACTGAGGTAACTCATGCACTGGAACAGTCCAGTTTACTTGACGGGAGTGACAGTTTGCAAAGCATCATTACCGAGTACCGGGCACAGTTAACTCGTCCTATCAGTGGAGGCGCCTCTCGCGGCTTTTTTGTACAGCCTAAGGTGGCTACTCATTCGAAGGCGCGCTCTCAAAAGCAGCTCTCTCAACTGTTGTATCAAAAATTAATTAAACCCATTGAGCCTCTGCTTGCAGGAAAAAATAAGCTTATTATTGTACCTGATGGGCTGTTGGCGTTTTTGCCATTTGAGACGCTGATGGATGAAGCGGGTGTGTATTTAGGGGTAAAATTTCAAATAACTTATACCCAATCAATGGGGGTACTAGACGCGATTACATCTAGGCCAAAAGTGTCAGGAAAATTACCTGTGATGGCCTTTGGTGGCGCGGTTTATGAGCGCCCTTTTTTGCATCGTGCAAAAGTGGTTAATAACGCTCAAATTAAGCACTTAAGCCAAAAAATAGCGCAAAAAAATCAACACAATGAATCCATTTTATTTGCCTATGATGCGTTGGGTATTAGTGGTTGGAGCCCATTGCCGGGTACTGTGCAAGAGGTTAACCACATTGGCCGGGTTATGCCAAAGGCGACCTTGTTTAGAGGGCGAAAAGTCACCGAAAGTAACGTGAAGTCACTTTCGAAGCAGGGTAAGTTAAAAGACTATCGAGTGATTCACTTTGCCACGCATGGCATTGTTGTGCCTGAAATTCCCGAGTTATCATCGATTGTGCTGTCGCAATTTACAGGTGATCATAAAGAAGATGGTTATTTAAGCTTGAGTGAGATTGCTAAGCTTAAATTGGCCGCAGATTTTGTGAATTTATCGGCTTGCGAAACAGGCCTTGGAAGAGTGTATGGAGGGGAGGGCGTTGTCGGTCTTAACTCCGCGTTCCTGGCTGCTGGTGCTCAAGCGGTTTCGTCTTCTTTATGGACAGTGAGTGATACGGCAACCAATCTTTTTATGAGTCAGTTATATACTTTGGTTGAGCGGGATAAAATGAGTTATGCTGCTGCGATGGCAGAGGTCAAGCGGGGGTTTATTCGTGGTGAGCATGGGGATGAAATGAAACACCCTTTTTACTGGTCTGCCTTTGTGTACTATGGTGTTAGCCACTGAGATGTCATCAACCCTTTTTAATGTTTAATTTCCAATAAAGAATCAGGCAATATTATGTCGGTACATTTGACTACAGAAACGTTGAAATCTATTTACTTGTTTGCCTCCCTAAGCCAGGAAGAGCTTGTTCGTGTTGCACAATTTAGCTATTTAAAAAAATTTGCAGCTGGGGAAACAATTTTTGATCATGGCAAGCCTGCCGATGCCTTTTATTGGGTGCAAAGTGGTAAGGTGAAAATATTTCGCTTATCTCCTGATGGTGAGGAAAAGGTTTTTAAGGTATTTGAACCAGGAAGAACCTTTGCTGAGGCTCTGATGTTTTCTGCTGCACCTGCTTACCATGTTAACGCAGAAGCTTTGCAAGAGAGTTATGTGTTGGTGGTCAATGCTAATGAATATAGGGCAGTTTTATCTCAATCGGTGGAAAGTTGCTTCCAGTTGATGGGGGAGATGAGTGGCCGGATGCAGTCTTGGTTAACTGAGATCGATAATTTAACCTTAAAGAATGCGAATTATCGTTTAGCGTATTTTCTACAAGAACATATCCAACAGCAACATGATAATTCAGCGGTGGTACAAATCGATATGCCAAAGCATGTACTGGCATCGCGCTTGTCCGTAAAACCAGAAACGTTATCTAGGTTGTTAAAGCAGCTGCAGAAAAGTGGGGTCATTGATGTCGAGAAGCGCAGTGTGACGATTTTAGATATGGTGCGTTTTAAACAGTTATTGGATGAAGAGTGATGGGGCACTACGATTTAATCGATATCGGTGTCAATTTAACGGATAAATCTTTTCGTTCTGATGTTGATGCGGTGATTCAGCACGCTGCAAGTGTTGGTGTGAACAGGTTAGTTGTTACAGGGACAACGGTAAAAGAAAGTATTGAGGCAGTAGGTCTTGCTGAGCGGTATCCTGGGCAAGTGTATACCACTGCAGGTGTTCATCCGCATTATGTCAAACACTGTGACGATTATAGTTTACAACAGCTTCGTGATTTGGCGGCGCACCAATCAGTTGTGGCCATTGGTGAATGTGGTTTGGATTTTAACCGAAATTTATCACCACAAAACACACAAATTGATTGGTTTGAGCAACAGCTTAATTTGGCTATTGAGCTTAATATGCCTATTTTTTTGCATCAGAGAGATGCACATGATGCCTTTATGGAGGTGCTAAAGCATAAACATGCTCAAATGGCAGCCGGTGTGGTGGTGCACTGTTTTACCGGTACTGTTGCTGAAGTTTTGGATTACAACGAGTTGGATTTATATATTGGCGTGACAGGCTGGGTATGTGATGAGCGTCGTGGGCAGTCGTTGCAAGAAGCGGTTAAGCACATTCCTTTAAATAGGCTTATGATTGAGACGGATGCGCCTTATTTATTACCGCGTGATTTAAAGCCAAAACCAAAATCTCGGCGAAATGTGCCTAGCCATTTACCGCATATTTGCGAAAGTGTTGCTCGTTTTATGGGGAAGCCAGTTCAAGAGGTTGCAGAGCAAAGTACGTTGTCAGCAAAGCGTTTTTTTAATTTACCGTGAGAGGCTAGATTTTTCTATATCTAAAAAATAATCCTTTATGCCTGAGCCATTAAAAAATTTATATACAGAGCAACTTGTTGCTAATGTATGCGCTGAAATTAAGCGGCACGAACTCTCTTTTAGCAGTAAGAAAATGAAGCAGAGTGTCTTTTCGAAAGGTTGGAAAGATAAAGCGTTAAAAGCGCGTATGTCTCATATTGCTGTTTCACTCAAGCCGCTTCTGCCTGAAAAGTACAATGATGCCGTTGCTATTTTAAAGCTGGCATCCCAGGCCTTTTCAGGTTTTGAGTATATGTTTTTTCCAGACTTTGTTGAACGTTACGGGTTGAATGATTTTGATGTTTCAATGTCCGCATTGGCTTGCTTTACAGAGTACGCTAGCGCTGAATTTGCAGTGAGGCCTTTTATTGTGCGTGAGCAAAGCCGTATGATGCAACAAATGAAGCAATGGGCTTTGTCTGATAATCACCATATTCGTCGTTTAGCCTCCGAAGGGTGTCGGCCACGCCTGCCTTGGGCGATGGCATTGCCTGAATTTAAAAAAGATCCTCAAGCTGTGCTTGAGCTTCTTGAGCTGTTGAAGCAAGACCCAAGTGAGTATGTCCGGCGTAGCGTGGCGAATAATTTAAATGATATTGCTAAAGATCATCCGCAGGCTGTGTTGTCAGTGGCTAAGCGCTGGCAAGGGTTGAGTGCTGAAACCGATAAATTGGTGAAACATGCGTGTCGAACATTGCTCAAGCAAGGCAATGCTGATGCATTAGCACTATTTGGGTTTAAAGCGCCCAAGCATGTTCTGGTCAATGATTTTACGCTACAGCCTTCAGTTGCACTCGGTGGTGACTTGGCATTCTCTTTTGTTTTGCAAACAAATAAGCCTCAGCTTGGCCTACTGCGTGTTGAATATGCCGTTGATTTTATGAAAAAAAATGGCAAGCAAGCACGGAAGGTTTTTCAAGTGTCTGAATCTCTTTGCACCACATCTCAAAAAGTGGTGACGAAGCACTTTTCTTTTAAGGCCATTTCTACGCGCAAATATTACACTGGCGAGCATCAGCTTGCGGTGATTGTCAATGGTGCACAATTAGCGTGTGCACACTTTGTGCTGACAGCGTAATTTTGGTATAAAGTGAGCCTAAATTTAGTCCATAGGATCACCACATTTTGTCTAGCTCATCCACGTCGGATCACTTTGTTAAGCGTAACGGGATTGAATTTGCGGGTACCCATCTTATTTTTGACTTCTGGGGGGGCAGTAGGGTCGATGACTTAGCGTTTGTGGAAACGGCCTTACGAGACAGTGTGATAGCGGCCAATGCCACTTTGTTACATTTGCATCTGCATCACTTTAGCCCTTGTGGCGGCATATCGGGGGTTGCGGTGTTAGCTGAATCACATATCAGTGTACATACTTGGCCAGAGAGAGGGTATGCGGCATTTGATGTATTTATGTGTGGAGATGCTGAACCAGAATTGACCATTCCAGTTCTGAAACGCGCTTTTAAGCCTAAAAAAATGACCATTTCGGAGCATTTGCGCGGTGTTGTTGATGATAAAGCAGAGTAATTACTGTGCTTCTATTTCGGTTTGAACATAGCCTCGTTCAGCCATGCAATTTTGGTATATTTGACTGCTTCTGAAATTGTTTTGAGCCACAGAACGGCTACTCGGTAAAATGGTACCATTTGCACTCACTTCAACAGGTGCTGCTAGCTGACGACTCTTGTTACCTTTGTTGGATTCAGAGTGGCACTCGGCAATGTCTTTAGAAGACGCATTTGAACCATCTGGGCTTTTCCAAGCATACTTTGCACTGCACGACCAAAAGGTCATGCAAAGTGAGAGTATAAGGAGTTGTTTGCTTTTGCTCATGTCGTCGCTTTGCTAAGTGAGAGTGAAGTTTCGATTAACGCCACTGATGGCCATCGTTTCTTTAATGCCAGGACTGGCATTCACGATGGACAATTCTGGGTGTTTAGGGCTGCTTTTAGCTGTCCCGTAAAGCAAGAATAGTAAGCCAATGCCTGAGCTCTCTGCAAACTCAACTTCTTGGAAATCAATGACGATTTTTTCAACATCGTTGATGTGGTCTGTATAACAACTGCGAAAATCTTTTTGCAAGCTGCCTCTCATGGACTGTTCAGAAACTTTAATAGTCAAGGTGTTATCGAGAACGGTAGATGAAATCGGCATGTCGTTAGTCTCCTAATTGATAATCAAACAATAGACAAATTCGGGTATAAATCAAGTGGGCATTGTTCAAAATGTGACTGAGACAAGGTAAGCTTGCGAGATGGGTAACCAAGCTGTAGGCCGTGACTGGTCGCTACAATGGATTTAAGGTTGTGAATAATGTCGGTGTCAAAGAAAGCTTTTTGGGCAGTGGTCGTCATTTTAATTAGTGGGCTTGCTGTCTGGGTGCAATCACAATTTGTGGAAGAACCCACCTTTTGGTTAACTGTGTTACATGTGTTGTTGAATGCTATTTTATTGACGTTTGTCGTCATGCCTTTTTTTATTGTGCACCGAAGACTCTTGTTAAGTTCTAAAAAATGGTTGTCACGCTGGTCAGGTGTGGCCATTGAGTTTATTTTTTATATTCAAGTTGTTATTGGTTTGTATTTGCTATTACTCGGTGATACCGATGGCTTGGAGGCGTCAGCCCTGTGGTTACATTTGAATTTAAGCCTGTTGTTTATCTCATTCATTGTTTTGCATTTAGTGCTTGTCAAAATATTATCAAAGCGAGCGCATTGATGAGGCTTGTTGTATTTGGGTGTGCACTGTTGCTCAGTAGTTACCATGCCGTTGCAGATGTTGTGAGCCAGCAAGCCTATAAAGTGGACCGTTATGTCTATTGTTTGGTCAGTGAAAAAAGTGGCTCGGAGAAAACCTATATTGGCACCGGGGTTCAGCTCAAACCTGGTTTGGTGGCAACGGTTGCACACCAAGTGAATGGTATGGACAGGATAACAGCCTATCGCGGTGAGCATGCTATTTCTGCTGGCAGTGTTGTTGTTATGGATGTTGCCAATGATTTGGCTCTCATTAAAATTGAACCTTTTCCAGGTGGTATAGGGTTTAAGCGCTTAGCTGAGGCAGAGCAGAGCGAGGGTGTGTTTGGCATTGGTTGCCCTTACGGACTTTTCCATGCAATTACTCAAGGGGTTGTCAGAAATCCTTTGGCTTCGGTTGATGGTCAACGAGTCATTCAGGTGACGATGCCCATTAAAATTGGTGACAGTGGTGGGCCTGTGTTTGATCTGCATGGGCAGTGGCTCGGTTTGGTCACAGGATATTTAAAACGGACACCAGAAGTTGGGGTTGTTATCCCCGTTGATCTATTGGTGGCACTTGTCAATAATTCGGTGGATTTATGGCGTTAATCATTTCCAATGCAGTCTCTATTCCTGATGATGAAATTGATCTGCCTGCTATTCGGGCACAAGGTGCGGGAGGTCAGAATGTGAATAAAGTCTCCTCTGCTATCCACCTGCGCTTTGATATACAGGCGTCTAGCTTGCCAGAGTTTTATAAGTATGAGTTGTTAAAGCTGAAAGATAAGCGCATCAATAAAGAGGGGGTGATTGTGATTAAGGCACAGCAATTTCGGACACAAGAAAAAAACCGAGAAGATGCTTTAAACCGACTTCAGGAACTGGTTAAAGGTGTGGCTGTTGTGCAAAAAGCGCGTAAAGCGACCAAACCGACAAAAGGCTCGAAAACAAGACGATTAGACGGTAAATCGCACAGAGGAAAAGTAAAGGCTTTACGTAAAAAAATTCTGGACTGACATATATCGCTGTATAACGTGTCACGATTCTCGCAAGTAAAATACATGCCCTCGGGGTTTGAACGGTTGAATGATACGACCGCCCTGAGGCGGTCGGGTTATTCTACAACCATTGGTTATTTATGTTTATTCTGTCTCTTTAGGTACTTTTCCACACATGGTTTTAGATATCCGAATGACTAAGTTTTCCCCTCGAGTCCCTTCGTAATGGGCTAAGCGATCAATCATGCATTGGCTTAACACCGTGTCTTTTGTGATGAGTAACATATCATTTTCTGCAAATAGATCTGCTGTTACAACCATATAGGGCTTTAACGATTTGACGGATAAGGCGTAATCTTGCAGTCCACGCAATTGATCAGGTTGTTTTTCTTTCAGGTGCTTCAAAAACTTTTGCACAACGCCGGGATCATACAACCGGTGGATGTTCACTGTGAGATAGTCACGCGCTTGTGCCACATCAAAGCCGTTTTGTGTCATCATCATGTGGTAATCGACAACAACTCTCAATATTCTTGCGGTTAGGGGGATATCTTTGCCAATGATAGCATCGGGCACGCCGCTCCCATCAAAATTTTCATTTTGGTGACGAATGATGCGGCCGATATGGCTCAACCCTGCCATTGGTAACAGTGCTGCTTCACCTAGCTCAGGGTAACGTTGATATTCATCTTGTTGCTCAGGTGTTCTTTTGTCTGGTGGCGTTTGTAGTAATTGATCTGAAAAACCAATTTTTCCAAGCTGACAAAGCATGACAACATGCTGCAGGTCTGAATGGTCAGTGATCCCTAGTTTGTCGCATAGTTCGCTGACATCCTCAGTAATGCGTTCCATCGTTTGTGGTGTGATACCAATTCGCATGTTAATGAGGTTGGCAAAGGTTTTAATACTGGCATAGCAAGATTGCTGTAACTGTTCTTTTGCCATATCCAAAAAGGTGACTGTCTCATCTAGTTCATGATTGGTTGTCGCCACTTGTTCATACAGCTGGTCATTTTCTTGTTCCAGAGCTTCGGTCATTGACATGCTTTCATCTTTTAGCCGCTTTTTTTCTAGCTCTGAGTCGATCACTTCTCTTAGCGCGTTATTGTCCCAAGGTTTGGTCACATATTGGTTGATTTTCCCATCATTAATCGCACGAACAGTGGCTTCCTGTTCAGAAAACCCCGTGAGCAATACGCGGCGTGTGTTTGGCACACATTTAGCTGCATGAGATAAAAAAGTGGCACCATCCATTTCTGGCATTCGCATATCAGAAATAATCAAATCAAAGTTTTCTTTATTCAATATCTCTAAAGCTTCTGCGCCACTATTTGCCAGTGTGATTGAATAATTTTTTTGCCGAAACACACGTTTTAATGACATGAGAATTGAAGGCTCATCATCAACACATAATATTTTTGGTTTATTTTCAGTCATTGTCTGATTCCTTCGTTCTTATGTTAGTTATTAGAATAGTTCAACCTGTCTAAGCTGTCAATCAGGCGTTATGTTCAATATTGACAATTGTGAAGTTCATCACTATTCTGTTTAAACAGACTAAAATTTCGGTTCGGTTCTAAGTAATGACTACAGAAAAAGTGTACACCACGGGTGAAGTGGCAAAATTTTGCAATGTGAATTTTCGCACTGTCATTCGTTGGATTCAAAAGGGTTATCTTTCAGCATACCAGCTGCCTGGGCGAGGGGATAACCGGATTTCACAGTCTTCTCTGATGACCTTTATGCAGGCTAACAATCTGCCTATTCCTTCAGAGTTTGATCAGGAGCAACGGATTTTGATTGTGGATGACGAAAAGGAAATGGCCAGTGCAATTCAGCGTGTACTTAAGCGCAAAGGTTTCACCACAGAAATCGCAGAAAACGGCTTTGTTGCAGGACACCTAATGACCTCTTTTAAACCACAGTTGATGACTTTAGATTTGCGAATGCCTGGCTTGAGTGGTCATGATGTCCTGCATTTTATCAAGCAAAACGAAGCGCATAAACACATTAAAGTATTGGTCATCTCAGCTCAGCCTGAAGCAGACTTAAACCGCGCACTGGCTGAAGGGGCTGATGCGATCCTTGCCAAACCTTTTCAAAATGGGCAGTTAATATCATCAATTGAGCAGCTTTTAGCTTAGGGAGTAAATATGCAAGGCATTGTTTTTTCGCAGCTTTCAAATATGGTTATTGAACAATTTGGCATGCAATTTTGGAATGAGGTGTTAGAGGCTACTGCCCCCGATTCGCAGGGAGTTTATACTGCAAGCGCCCAATATGATGATAGCGAGCTTTTTGCCTTGGTCACTACCTTGTCTGAAAAAACAAAAATGCCAGTGGAGGATCTGGTGCGTGCTTTTGGTGAATTTTTATTTCCAAAACTCCTTATGCACCTCCCTTTCTCCTTTGAAAATCATACGATGAAAGATTTTTTGCAAGAAGTTGATCAGGTGATTCATAAAGAGGTTGAACGTATGTATCCTGGCGTCTACCTACCAAAGATCCATTGCATTGACACCGGTGAGAAAAGTTTAACGCTGGTTTACCATTCAAAACGAAAATTGTGTCATTTGGCTGAAGGCTTAATTTATGGTGCTGCAAAACATTTCTCCTCTCAGGTCACTCTTAATCACGCCCAGTGTATGCATAGAGGGGATGAAGACTGCCACTTATTACTAGAATTCTAGTGGCTAAGACAGTTTAATGCGCTAATATCCCTCTATGAAAGGCTTTAAGCTAGCTAATTTGAATGGTTAAATTTATCGGGTTATTGATTGTATGTAAGGCCATATTGCTGATTGTCCAATAGAAGCCATGTTTTCTGAATGTAAAATTTGTTTGCGGGTAATGTCTAACCTTTTTTTACTCTGTTGTATTGTTTCGTTGCTTGAGCGTAGTGCTTCGATGGCGTCTTGCCTTCTGGTTTCTACTTCATATAAACGTAGTGCTGTTGACAGCGTGTGTGCGAGTATTTCAGGTGTGACGTAATTTTTGTGTAGATAGCATGAGGCACCGGCATCCATTAAATTGATCACTACGGTTTCACTTTTCTCACCTGCCATCAGAACTATCGGTTGCTTAAGCCTTGCTAGTGATAATTTTTTATAAAAATCTTGTGCTGTTCCATCAGGTAGTAAGTCATTTATGAGTACACAATCAAAGGTGTTGCTGTGTAAATAAAGTAAGCCTTCAGCACAATTTTCAGCCTCAGTGACATTAACAGAAATATTGGCAGACTTTAGTGAGCGCATAATAAGCATACGGTCAATTATTTCATTATCGACCAATAATACAGAGAAGGTTTTCATCATCTTAGAACCTCTATTATTTTTTCAATAGCATCAAAGGTACTGACGATCTTGAGGGGATCGCCAAAATATAATGCTTAAGAAAATATCTGTTGAGTTGCTGTGGTGATGCAAAATTATGCTGTTGCATGCCTAGTGTTTGATAACCGCCTGGTTGCGTAATTCAGTGTTAGCGGTTTCCTGAATTGTTTCAGTGACATTACAACACCGTCATACATACCCATGATTTTGGCCATGAAAAAATAAATTGACTGCCTGTTATACCGTCAGACACAATCTCAATGGATCCGCCATAAGACTCAATGATTTTTTTCACAACTGCTAATCCAATCCTGGTACTTTTTGTTGTGTCGCTAGGTTCCATGGTTTGAAATATGGTGAATACTTTATCTTGATTTATGGGGGGGATTCCTGGCCCATCATCTTCAACACAAAAGCGATAAAACTCACCACTGTCTGGTAATCTATAAATACTGATATGAGCAGGTTTTGCTTTTTCGTGATAATTGATACTATTGGATATCAGGTTGCTGAAAACTTGTTTTAAATGAATTTTTGCCGTTAGAAAATAGGGCATGTCCTCAGCGATATCGACGGAATAACCTTCAAGTGGTGTTAAGTCCTCTAAGATCTCATTCACCAATGCTTTGCTATCAACAGGTGTCCCTTCAATTTGAACTTGACCTATAAGTGAGTATTCGAGCACACTTGTGATGAGGTTTTCCATTTGGTTAACCTAGTTACGTAGTAATCCCATTTTTTCTCGGGTTTTCTCATCTAACTTTTCATCCAGCTCTTCTTCTATACACTCAGATAAGTTAACAATTGCACGTAGCGGTGCCTTCAAGTCATGCGAGGCAACATATGCAAGCTGATTAAGATGTGCATTTGCACTCTCAAGTGCTTTATTGTTGTGTTTTAAATTGGCTAACAGGTGATATCGGTTAATTAAATGAGCAACTTCAGTTGCGAATAGCCCTGCCAACATTTCATCATTGTTGGTAAACACGTGTTCTACCTCTCCCCAGACGAGGTAGATACAGCCATATTCTTCCCCATTCATTTTCAAAGGCACACATAACACGTCTGATGTATCGGTAAAATCAATATGCTGTGTCATTGAAATATAAGAGGTATATATCGAAATATCTTCTGCTGTATCTTTTGCGTATTCCGGTGAAGATGAACACCGATTCCGGCGGAAGGTGAACACCTTCTCAGTCCTTAAGCATCGGTTTGTATTTTTTAACCCAGGTGTTCATCTTCAGTCAATGCAAATTTAGTT
>Ga0233435_1002097_pt1 | contig 17502 bp, 15 predicted proteins | sample SI_122_August201_3_FD_182735 | JGI IMG/M metagenome (GOLD analysis project Ga0233435, IMG submission 182735) | Seawater microbial communities from Saanich Inlet, British Columbia, Canada - SI_122_August2016_135_MG | ecosystem: Environmental > Aquatic > Marine > Inlet | place: Canada: British... | reverse complement strand
CGAAGTTCTCCGGATTTTCCAGACATGAAAGGATTGTCCCAATACAAGCGGAAATGATTGATGATTATGAGATTGCTACCCATGAATCTTATACTCCACAGTATTTATCTAAAGAATTCTTGAGGTTTCGCCGTTTGGCTGGTGTTGCTGATGGTAAAACACTACACTCACTTAGGCATACTTTCGCTGCTAGAGCTCTAACAGAGACTAGAAATATTCAGATGGTAAAACAGTTAATGGGGCATCAGGATATTCATACAACAGAAATCTACCTGAACTTTCCAATTGATTATTTAAAAGAAGTGATAGGTGAGGTGTTATTGCCAGCATCAAAGAGAGCAATTGCCTGATTAAATTCTATTTTGTCTAATCGACTAGACTTCCGCGAAACATTACCACATGCGGTTCCTGATATAAAAATTAGTCAAATTTCCGTTATCCTGGAAAACTACCCCTCCCTAAATATAATAAATCGTAATCTTAAGAATGCGTTCGAGCTACGCTGATTAACCTATTTTTGCTTGTTTTGATCTATTGCAATGTTGACACAATAGCTGAATGTTTCTTGCTGTATTAGCCCCACCCTTAGAAAAAGGGATGATGTGGTCAAATTCTAGGTTTTCCTGAGAACCACATTCTACACATCTTCCAGAATCACGTTCCCAAACATCAAGTTTAACCTTTTTGGGAATTGCATCGCGCTTTTTGACTGTTTTTGTTTGACGTGCTACCAATTCATATTTTGGACGGTTTAGAATTCCTTGTTCAGCAAGTTGTCTATTTAGGAGTGAGTTTTCATCAGTCTCTCGACACTTATCATAAAAATCCATAACAACTTTAAATGAGGTCAGTCTTTCGCTATCGTTATCAATTGATTTTATCCAAATTTTCTTGTTACACGTTTGACATTGAACCTGAATAGATGAATATCGTTCATTTGTCTGTAAAAGAATATATGATGTGTCATCACATTGGACACAAACAGGTACAGGGAATAGCTCTTCAATAATTCTATCAAAGACCTGTTGGTACTTAATCACTTCACGATTTATCTCTTTGATACTATCGGCAACTTCACCTTTCTCCAAATCCAATTGAGCAAGGACCATCAATCCATCATCACCAATACCAGCCAATGCATACTTTCCACAATCTTCACAATGAGTAAGGCCACCTTCATTATCATATGACAACTCAAAATCAACATTGCTACAATTCGGACATGCTACTGTAAATGTTGAGCGTGAAAGAAAAGTCGATTTTCTTGTAACTAGAATTTCACGATTATCATGCTCTACAAAAAATTCCTCACCGCATTGCTTGCATGTATTAAAGCCATTATTATGTTTAACACTACTTACAGCATCACAGTCTAGACATTTCCAGAATTTTGGATTGAAGAAACCCATCACTACCTCCTAAAAGAAATTAATAATCACCGTTTATATTTTGTGCTGAAGGTTCCATATAATTAGGTATTTGAGGAGTATAAATAATGAAATTAAGAAAGTTAAATTATTATCATCCCCCAAGTACTGTTAAAATACATGTTTGATTATTGTATATCAAGAAGGGAGTAGACAAAGATTTTGTTTAAACTGGGATACAATTTGGGATACCGATTATTAAAAGGGTTCCCTATGCCTTGCCTATCAGGGCTCTGTCTGGCTTGTGCAGATAACCCATGATCAATTAGTTCCAGGTTCGAGTCCTGGGCGGTGTACAAAATATACCGTTCTAAACGCCTTGCCGGGCACCAGAATAGAAATGACCCAGCCTCTGCTACTTTTGGGAACTGTGGTACTATGGGTCATGTCTATCCTAGCTTGTTGTTCGCGACCCTAATTTTTATAGCCCTAGTTTACAAATTGAATAAAGGACTAGGGCTATTGAAATTCAGAATCAACCCAAGGTCTTACTATAACTTTTCACCAAACCTGTAATCCATGAGACCTGCAAAAAAATCTTTAGTTAGTGCAGGATATAACTCAGTAGCAGTCTCTGCCGTAAGTGTGCTTACATGAATTTTTTGAATCGTAGCAATAAAGTACCCATTTTGCCTTCCAATTACTGAGGCTTTCACAATTGCAGGATAATCATCTCCCGAACCTGGTTGAAAATATGCAACACCCGTGTAATTCATTTCTTCATTTTGGAATATTGGTATTGCTTCCATATTTTGTTCTGAAGCCTCTAGGCCAAACCATGTTTCACTATCATAATCCACCTGAATGGGTGTAACCCCTGTATATACTACCTGTTTTATTAACCATTGCATCGCATCCTGGGAAGGATCATCACTTTCTGATTTCACTGCAAACCACGATTTTGATTTTACCGTTTGTGTAGCATCTTCCAAGTTGAGTTTACCCGGATATTTTATTTGAACCATAAATGACTTATCTGTTGTTTCCTCCACAAAATCTAGAATATATTTGCCCTTGACGCTGTCAAGCAGGTTGATATCTTCTATTAAATGAGGGACAACATGAAATCCCATAGCATCAAAAGCTCTATCATCCTCTTTTAATGGAATCATGCCTTTTACCTTATTAAATGTAAGAAAACTGGGGTAAATTATTTCACCTATGGATTCAGAAGGTGTCCATTTCATCCATACTGCGTTAAAAATCCGCTGGGGTTTTGCACTTTTTTGCGGTTGATTATCTTTCTGTCCTATATCTGGGCTTGGTGATGTGCCAACACAAGAAATGGAACCTAATAATATCACTAAAGATATTATTGCAACAACTTGCTTCATGATTACTCCTTTTTCTGTTATTGTTAATCTGTACTTATTCGTTTCGCCAACCTAACGTCCCGCGCTTGAGCTGCTATCCATTGTATCCTGCGACATCATTTCAGATAGCCATTCCCTTTTAGTGAGTCCGAAGCAGCATGTTTGGAAAGCAAACCCATGCTATGAGTCTCTCAAACGAATTAATTATCCGTAAATCTATCTGTAACAGCAGGCCATTTATCAACAAGATCAAAAAATGTCTCGTGCCAATATTCAGGTAGTAATTCTTCATCAGATACATCCAGTGAAAGAGATTTATTAAGTTTTTTTGCCTCGAAACGGTATGCATGGAAAAAGCTACGTTCAGAAGCTGTAAAAATCATTTCAGTTTGCTTGAAAATATTTCGAGCCCAAACGTTACTTAGACCGCTATAAACAAAACCACCAAATATTCTACCACTCACCAAGGCGATTACTCCATCCCAGCTTAGCACTGACCAGGCATAGAGTAGTGTTCCGATAATGAATATACCGTAACCTGTTATACGATTATAAATTTTTGCTATTGGTAATAATAAAGTGATCGGTGTTACTAAAAAACCTGTAACATGGATTATCCCAACCAGGATAGTAGTCAATCCGATGATAAACCCTATCATCAATGGATCATCAAATAGCCAAATTGAAGTAAAGAAAATGCGCATTCAAGCTGGACTGGAAACCAGTTTAGAGCCTAATCTCACTCTGACCGAAATGGTAAAAGAGTATAAAAAATATATGGCTAACCAGAAAGACCCTGAAACAATTCGTCGAGAAACATCTATCTACAATGCTTTGGAAGTTTTCTTGGGAAACATCAAAATACGAGCGATTAATAAAGTGCAGTTAACGCACTATCTGGAATATCGACAAGTTGAATGTGATATTAGTTCTGCTACTGCTGCAACAGAACACCGAACTCTAAAGGCTTTCTTCAATACGCTGGTTCGGTATAATTATTTGCAGGAGAATCCGATCCTAGCTGTTCAAGCTCCGCGGAATCTCCCCAAAGAAATAATCATACTGACTGATGATGAGGTAAAAGAGTTCCTCAGCAAAGTCGATTCCTCAGACTATAGAGATCTATTCTTAATGTATCTGCATACTGGTGCGAGGCGTGGCGAGCTCTTGCCATCACGACCATTTACCTGGGATAATGTAGACTTCAAGCGCAGAGAGATAACACTGATAGGGAAGAAGAGGGTACCTAGAATTGTACCTCTAGATGATGTTGCAATTGAGATCCTCCATCGTCGTAAGTTTCAAGAGCACAAGGAATTTCCATTCAACTTCAATTACGACTATCTATACAAAAAATACCTGAGGTACTTAAAAGCCGCAAAAGTAAAAGCAACAGGTCTGCATACACTTCGTCGTACATATGGGAGCCGACTCGTTGAAAGTGGAGTTGATATCCTTGATGTATCTAAGATGATGGGTCACCAGGATATAAAGGTGACCATCGATCATTACATAAAGATCAATAATGAAAAGCTACATCGAGCAGCAAGTAAACTGAATGGGGTCTGGACTTAGGTTCAGCCTTGTATTCCGAAAAAAGCCTGGATTCGTCCGGGCTTTTTTTACGTCTACTCCCTAGACCAAACCTCTATACCTGGCCTACTTTCCGTAAAGCCTTACTGGCTATGGTATTCTATCCAGTCGACCCTTCTCAGGTGTCCATAAAGTGTCCATCAGGTGTCCCACCATGTCCCATTTTGTCCACATTGGATATATTTCCGTAAACCGGCCTAAAAACAAAAAACCCTCGTAAGTCTAAGAATTACAAGGGATTTATGTGGTGGCCAGGGACGGAATTGAACCGCCGACACGGGGATTTTCAGTCCCCTGCTCTACCGACTGAGCTACCTGGCCCCAGTCGTCTCGTAAAACGAGCGCGCAATAATAAGATATGAGTCCCCTCCCCACAATACCTATTTTATGCTAAGACTATCCAGAGCTTTATGGGGTATATCAGACATATGAAAAATGTATTGCCAGCCCATCACATTTCTGGTTCGACTGATTGAGCTGAACAAGCCAATGAGCTTACCTTGCGAATTTAAAACGGGAGCTCCACTCATACCCCTGACAGGTATGGCACCAACTTTTGGAATGAGAACACTGGGCCGGGTAAGTGAGCGCTCACAGATTACTGCCAAAGGGTAAACCGACCCCTGGTCAACTTCAAATGCATGTACGACTCGATTGCTGTCATTCAACCCCAAACCACCCGGATAGCCCAGCAAAAAGGCATCCCTGCCGGTATAAGCAGCCCTGGGAAATTCTAAACTTTTTGTGAGGCGTGGTTTAGCTGGTCGCAATATAGCCCAGTCTTCATTTGAGAATTCATCCTTGGAATATCCTAATGCGATCACTTTTAAGTCAAGCTTTTGTCGCGATATGGTTTGAGCCTCAAGCCCAATAAGTTTTCCAGAATCCACAAAGAATCCATGTCCTGCAGTAAGAATATATAGACCATTGTCGATAAAACTCCCACTCTGCTGAACCCGTTCCTTTTCACCATCGTCATATTCTATGATAAGTGTGATAATTAACGTAGCTGCCAGGTTACTATCCAACATCTTGCCCAGGCCTGGTTTGGTTTTTAATACGGTTTCAAGCTGATCGTGCCCTGCGGAATATAAATCACTGATCTCAATCAACGTTCTTTGTTCATCAATACCATCCTGCCTGATTGGTAATGAACTGCAGGCAACCAGGATGAACAGACCCAATAACACTAACTTTGGCATATTAAAATTTCTCGCCCCGCTGTTCACGAATCTGACTCCCAACTGGTCTGATACGTCCCCATAGACTATAAATCAGCACGATGCTGGCTGCCACTTGGAATACAGAACACCAGAATCCCACCTGAGCAGCCATACTTTGTGGATAATACCCCTGAAGGATTTCAACGATGAAACGGAAGAGTGTAGAGAATGTAAAGATGAAGTAACTGACACGAATTACATCAGGATTATAACGAGTATCATCCTTTTTGGCCCGGGGTAAAAACCAGACGGCCACACCCAATATCATCATGAAAATACCACCCATGAGCAAGACATGTGTGTGAGCTTGAATGATAGTAAATGGCATTGACCAACCAAAAGCCCTGGCACCGTAGATGTATAGACCGGAGAAAAGTCCCAGGATAATAAATCCGAAAGCTGTTTTTATGAAATAACGAGCATTGGTAAACATAATGTCCATCTCCTAATGCTTGAAAATAACCTGCTCAAGATACATTGAATATTAAAAAGAAGGTCTCAATTAAGATCCCCACTTGAAAACACCCTACCCGAAGTGGGAATCTCCTGATTAGGTATGCTTTGAAAATTACTATTTATAATTTAATGGCAAGGAATGTAAAGGCGTAACGCATTACGCTTCTCGAAGGTTAAGCTACACCAAAAGCCGTTCAGGAGTGTGCGCCCGGAGCCTGTCCTGGGCACTTCGTCCTTCGACAGGCTCAGGATGATGCGCTCAGCATAAACTCCGTCGAAGGCGTGCCCGATGGCTAAAAGGTTGTTTCTCTTCACCTGTCTCCGAGTATTTTCCTGCATGAGTAGCGAAAAATTAATTCTAAAGAATTTGAGTCAATCTGAGATGGAGGATTGGGTCCAATCATTGGGTCACAAAGCCTTTCGCGGACGCCAATTGTTTCAATGGATCTGGGAAAAAGGTGTCCAGAGTTTTTCTGAGATGACTAATTTATCCAAAGATTTTATTCAAGAGCTGGAAGCAAACAGCCAGCTTGACTTAACCAGTGTTCACCAGGTCCAGACTTCTCAAACACAGGGCACCTCCAAATTTTTAATCCGGCTTGTAGACGGTAAATTTGTCGAGACTGTACTTATTCCCGAAGCCAAACGCGCTACAGTCTGTCTCTCTTCACAGGTGGGTTGTGCCCTGGATTGTGATTTTTGTGCCACAGGTAAAATGGGTTTGAAACGGAACCTCACATCTGGAGAGATTGCGGATCAACTCCTGCATGTCAGACGTTTTAGTGACCGACCCATCACGAATATAGTCTTTATGGGGATGGGTGAACCCTTTCACAATTATGATCAGGTTGTCAGAGCTTCCGAAATACTCAATTCAGATTCAGGTTTTGCCCATGGCGCTCGAAAAATCACTATTTCTACCAGCGGGATGGTGCCCCAAATTCGTCGCTTTGCCGATGAAGGACACCGCTATAAGCTAGCCGTGAGTCTAAATGCTTCCGATGATACCAGCCGCACTCAGATCATGCCAATTAATAAGAAATGGGATATTGCCGAGCTGGTGAAAGCCTGCAAATACTATACTGAATTGTCCAAGAACATGTTGACCTTCGAATATGTACTTATACGAGGTGTCAATGATGGTATCGGAGATGCGAGACGTCTGCTGAAAATTGCTAATCAGGTTTTCTGTAAAGTGAATGTGATACCGTACAACGAGGTCGCTGAGGGATATTTGAGGCCATCAAAAAAACGTATAGAAAGCTTTTTGGAAGTACTAGAGGGAGCAAGATTCGGCGTCACTGTTCGCTGGAGCCAGGGAGATGATATTGATGCGGCCTGTGGGCAACTCAGTACAGCGGCACAAGGTGAGGACTGAAGTTTGACAAATTGATGCTAAAATCAGTTTAGCTTCACTGAAACAGGATTACATTCATAATTATGCCGAAGAAACACAATGATATGATCAGTAAAGCAGTAGCAGCAATACACAAACACGGCGAATTCAAAGCCGAGATAGCACTTGTATTGGGATCCGGGCTGGGAAATTTCGTAGATGCCTTATCCAATACATCAAGCATATCCTTTGCTGATATCCCCGGCTTTCCAGTTTCCACGGTGGAAGGACATTCTGGTGAATTAGTGCATGGTTTTCTCGGTGATGTCCCTGTCCTGGTGAATTCCGGGCGAGTCCATTTCTATGAGGGCTATACTCTGGATCAGGTCATTTATCCAATACAAATTCTTCATGCACTGGGAGCCAGAACCATTGTGCTTACCAATGCTGCCGGTAGTATTAGAGAAGACTACGCCCCAGGCGATCTCATGCTTATCACAAAATTAATAAACCAAACGGGGCATTCGGTGTATCCTGTAGATACTGAACCTGAGAATGTTTTTGTCACTGAACATCTCGACATGGTCAAACAAGTTGCGCAGCGAGTTTCTGTCCCTCTAAAAACTGGCTCCTATGCCGGATTGAATGGACCATCCTACGAAACGCCTGCGGAAATTCGATTTTTGAGACTTAAACAAGCCGATGCTGTAGGAATGTCTACCGTCCATGAAAGCATGGCGGCTTTCCAGATTGATATGAACGTGCTGGGGATCAGTTGTCTCACTAATTACGCAGCTGGAATTCTGGATCAACCATTGAATCATGCAGAAGTTATGGAAACCGGTATTCGAGTGAGGGAAGATTTTGCCACACTCCTTGGTGAATTAGTTCGCGAAATTAGCCAGTATAAATTCTAATCCTTTTCTATTCTAAAGCCTAATCCTAAAGCGTTTCCCAGCTTTTACCACAGCATTTGTGGTAAAAGAAAATCAAATTAAAAAGGGCCACATATCATTCTGATATGGCGCTATATCAGAATGATGCTAAATTGACCCCATGAACTCTCACGAAATTTGCATGATATACAGCCGTAAAAGATTAATAATACTATGACTTATCGTATGTCCTTTTCATTGTGGCATGGCAATTGTCCTTGAGGAGAGCAATTGGAAGCGGAAAAAACAATGAAAATGGAAAACGATAGATTAGAAAGGACCCCGAAAATGACTAAATCAACAGATCATCTGGCAGCCTGGAGCAACCTCTCCGGAACATTGATCGCCATAGCGAGCCATGGAGCTCTGGCGTTAGTGATGACATTCGCAGTCACACTACTGATCGCAAGCCCTGCATTTGCGCAGATTCAAATAGATCTTGGCCAGGACCTGGAACAGGAACTTGAAGATGTTGCCATGGAAGTGCAAGAAGCCCTCGATGAAATTGGTGTGGAAACAGGTATCAAGATCCACATTGATGATGACAATGAATCACGTCCCAAACTAGGCGTTTATTTAAGCGATATGGACTTTGAGGATGCTTATAAAATGCGTTATCCCTACGCCCACGGTGTCTTGATTAACGGGACTGTAAACAATGGAGCAGCTGATAAGGCTGGAATCATTGAAGATGATATCATCATGTTTTTTGATGGATCCAAAGTACGCTATGAGGATCACCTCGTACGCTTAATCCGCAGCAAGGATTTTGGCGATCAGGTAAGCATTGTTTACTGGAGAGATGAAGCCATCGATTCGACTGTGGCAACATTTGCAGCACCAATGAAGAAAGAGCAAGAAACTCAGCTGAAAATGGCCGAGAAGGGTAAAAAAGAGAAAAAACGCAAAAACTCTCGCGGCTATGGCGGTGGTGGTTTTACACCCATGCTGATTGATGATGAGTTTACCGATATGGTCGAGTTAATGACAGAGCTTGGTCTCTCCTCCACACCATTCCGCCCAGAAGGAATCGTAATGTGGGGTGGATCCGGTCAAGGATATGTAGGTAATGGCTGGTTCCTGGGTGGTTTTGGTAATGGCGGTGGACTCTCAAACAACGTCACAGCCCTGCACTCTGATGGTGTAACTGAAGTAAACCGTAAAGTGAGCTTTGCAATGGGATATGGTGGATTAACTGTCGAGAAGAGACTGGCACCTTTCTCATGGGCAGTTATCAGTGGTGGTGTTGGCCTTGGACTTGGTGGCATCGACTTGAATGTGACCCAGGATGATGGTGAATTCAGCTGGACCACGCTAAATGATGAGCTCATCGATACCAAGAGCACATCAGTCAATTTCTCAAAAAATTATGCCATAGCCCATCCACGCGCTAGTGTCATGATCAGATTGACTGGCTGGATGCGGTTGAGAGCTGAATACGGATATCTCTACGGTTATGGATTTAGTGATGGTTGGAAAACCACACTTGGAAACAACGCCCTTGATACAGAACTGGATACATATGAGTTAGGTGGAAGTGCAGGTAAATTATCTGAACTTAGCGCACCTACCATGTCCCTTGGTCTCTGGTTTGGTTTCTAAATAGAACTAAAGAATCAATTTTCATGATGCCGACATCTTAGCATGTCGGCATCATGATTTTTTATTAGAGGCAGAAATTATGAAAATAATATTTAGAAATATTGGTTTGATTCTCTTACTAGTATCTTCTTTATTTTCAGCAATACTCACTGAAGATCTTGAGGTGGTATCACCGACGGGATTGCACCCCACTCCTTATTCTTGTGAGATGAGGAATTTCATGCCTGACTCAAAATGTTCAATTACTATTCGCTTCATTGAGAATTCGATGGGCGTTTCCCTTATCAGGGAGCATACCAAAGGTGGGCTAGTACAGCTATCTCAACCCTTAGTGGTACCGAGGACAAGTCTAGTAATAGTTAAATCTTCTTCAGGAGATGTTCCTGAGGGAAGAATCATAAAGATGAATGTGACTCTGGAATAACCAGTAACCCAAGTAGGCGACATCAGACCATGACACTCACGATGCACCTCAAGCTAAAAAGACAGAAAGACACACGTGCTTCAGTTTTTATCTGATAAGCTGGGTGCAGGTGCACTCATTGTTTCTCAGCTTTTGCTGACAGCTTTCGTTGGAACCGATCCCTACTTTCAGGATGTAAGTCTGGAAGTCAAGGGCGATCGGCTTTTCTGTTCTGCAATTCTCATGGAAAGCTTTACACCAGACCTGGATATGCTCCTGGAATCTGGTGATACAGTTATTATTCATTTTGAAGTTGACCTGGTCAATGCTGACAATGACTCAGTTGTAGCTATCGCTGACTGGGAACACCACTTTCGATATTCTCTTCTGGAAGATGACTACAGTGTGTATCGAAGTGAAAAAGATGAAACTATCCAACTATATTCACTTGAAGCGGCCAAAGAGGAGTGGGTTAAAATAGAAAATGCTCTATTCTGCAGGATGCGAGTTATGGATGACGACCAGTTTTATTTCTTGAAAATTTCAGCCTTTATGAATGAGATGGACATGCCTGGTATCACCAAACGAATTAACCTCATGTCGTTTTGGAATCGCATAAGACCAATACACATCTCTGAACCCTTTGAGAAAAGGCAGCTGGTACTATGAAATTTAGATCGCCTTCATTCAGAACCCAGATTATGGTCCTGGTCAGTTTAGTTACACTTATTGCTGCAATGCTCATGCGTGACTTCTTCATCAGTAACCTTACTTCTTACCAGAATCAGATTATTGAACTCTCAACCAAAGAAAAAGTCAGAGACCTACATAAAACCTACAGTACCATCCTTGATTCCAGCAACCTCGTAGTCTTCAATCAAGAGATTGAAGGCGTGCTTAGAGATTTGCATAAAATTGAAATTGCTGGTGATTTTTATAGCCGGGATATTAAAAAGTACTCGATTGGGATTGTCATTGTCATGATCGTCCTCACTGGCAGTATCTTTCTCTTTCTATTCATGATTATTACCCGGCCTTTGACACGCTTGCTTTCAGCTACTGAACAGTTAAAGGGTGGAGACTTTGATTTTCAAATAAAAGAAAGTGCCTACTCGCCGTTAAACAATCTCATTATTGGCTTCAATAACATGGTGTATGAATTAAATCAAAGTAAAGAACGCTTGATTGAAGCTGAGAAACAGACGATTTGGCAGGAAATGGCCAGAGCAATGGCACACGAAATTAAAAATCCTTTGACCCCCATTCGCTTAGCTGCTCAGCGTCTGGAGATGAAGTATTATGAAAAGGCCGAGGATTTACCTGAAATATTGGAAAAATCTCTGAGAATCGTCAACGAAGAAGTAGATAACCTGCAATCACTGGTAACGGCATTCTCCGGCTTTGCTAAAATGCCTGAAGCACAATTTGATAACTACGATCTGAATCAACAATTACGAAATATTTCAGATCAATACTCCGATGATGCTAAAATAGATTTGAATCTGGATGAAAATCTGAAGGAGATCTTTGCCGATACCATGCAAATGAAGCAAGTGCTGGTCAACTTGATCCAGAATGCTATCCAAGCCTGTGACAAAGAGCCTCATATTGAAGTCTTCACCAGCGTGGAGAACCAATCCTGTACCATTGGTATCAGGGATCATGGCAAGGGTATTTCTGAGATTGATTTGTCCAAGATTTTTGAGCCCTACTTTACCACCAAAAAGAAGGGGACTGGTCTTGGACTGGCAATTGTTCGTCGCATTATCCGACAACACGGTGGAGATATCAAGGTCACTAGTGTCCTGGGTGAGGGTTCCACATTTAATATTAGTTTCCCCTGTAATCGGGAAAATGAACAACAAATAACCAACCAGAATGGGTAGTAAAATGGCTGATCACAAAATCAAAATATTAATCATTGACGATGAAAAAAATATTCGCCTAACTCTCAGGGATATCCTTGAAGATGATGGCCATCTTGTAGTGGAGGCCGGCACAGGCGAAGATGGACTTGAGCTCTTAAAAATTGAAAGTGTCAACCTGGTTCTATTAGATGTTCGCTTGCCTGGTATGGATGGTATCGAAGTTTTGAAGGAGATTCGCAAGATTGATGAAACCCTTGACGTCATCATGATCTCTGGCCATGCAACCGTTGGAACTGCCGTCGATGCGCTCAGAATAGGAGCCTATGATTTTCTTGAAAAACCTCTTTCTCTGGCCAGAGTAAAACTTGCCATTCGAAATCTTTCAGAAAAGCAAACCCTGGCAAAAAGATCAGCCCTGGTTCAACAAACTCAAAAAGACAAATATCGGCTGGTTGGAAGCTCACCTCAGATACACCAGGTACTGGATACTGCGCGTCGTGTTGGCCCAACATCCGCGAAAGTGCTTATTCGAGGTGAAAGTGGTACTGGAAAAGAACTGGTAGCCCATGCTATTCACGCAGCCAGTCCTCGTGCTGAGGATGCCTTTGTAAAGTTTAATGCTGCTGCCATTCCCTCTGAGCTGGTTGAAAGTGAATTGTTTGGACATGAGAAAGGTGCCTTTACAGGCGCAGTTGGTCAGAAAAAAGGTAAAATTGAGATGGCCAATGGAGGTACCTTATTTCTGGATGAAATTGGCGATATGAGCCTATCGGCCCAGGCTAAGATTCTGCGTGTCCTGGAAGATGGAAAATTTGAACGGGTTGGCGGAACACAGACGCAAACAGTTGACATACGACTGCTGGCAGCTACCAATAAACCCCTGGAGGAGATGGTTTCAGCAGGCAGTTTTAGAGAGGATCTATTTTATCGTCTCAATGTAGTTCCTATCAATTTGCCACCCCTCCGTGAGAGAGAAGGTGATATTAAAACACTTCTCAATCACTTCTTGACCTTCTATGCCGCTGAATTGAGTCTCTTGCCCAAGCAGTTTACTCGGGATGCCATGAATATGCTGGTTGGCTATCCCTTCCCGGGAAACATCCGTGAATTGAGAAACCTCATCGAGCGTCTATATATATTGAGTCCTAATGAAGAGATTGATTTACCTGAGGTAAAGCCACATTTGAATCAGGTTGTCTCTGGAGAAGGAGATACTGCAATCTTTACTGAGACTCGTCCCTTTGCTGAGGCAAAAAGGATGTTCGAGGAACGCTTTTTGGAGTCACAACTCCGTCAGCATGCTGGCAATATTAGCCGCACTGCCAATAGCCTGGGGATGCAGCAGTCAAATCTTTCCAGGAAATTGAAAGAATTGGGGTTAGGTAAATCCTGACAGCCCCCAAGTAATAAAGAAAAGAGCCACAATATGAGCTATAGTAAAGCCCTTATCCTGGGGGTATTATTTATAATATCTACTTCAATTGCAGAAACAAAAAGGGCGGTGTCCACCCATAAAATTGACACCGTACCTGTTATCGATGGTCGTATTGATGAGGCCGTATGGGAGACTGTTCAATCCGCTATAGATTTCTATCGCTTTATGCCAGAGAGTGGTGGTCACGCTCCGCTAAAAACAGAAGTCAAATTTCTGTACGATGATATAGCCCTCTACGTTGCGGCAACCATGTATGACCCTGATCCTGCTGAAATTCCCAGACAATTAGGGAAACGTGACGATGACGATGTTCTGGCGGACTGGCTAGGTATCTGGCTAAACCCCTTTAATGATGGAGCCAATGAGCTTGGTTTTATGGTAACAGCTGCCGGTGTGCAGGTAGACCAAAAATTTAGTCCCGAAGGAAACGATGCAAGTTGGAATCCAGTATGGTCCAGCAACGTTTCATTTCATTCCGAAGGATGGTCGGTTGAGATGGCTATACCTTTTAGTCAAATTCGATTTCCTGCCAAAGATACCCAAACCTGGGGATTAAATGTGGGTCGTTATCGTGCCACTACGAGAGAGATCTATTCTTGGATAGACCTGGATAAAACCAGTGATAATTTTGCACAACAGGCAGGCATACTGCATGGTATTGCGAACATTGAGACGCCCCTCCGTCTTTCATTTACACCATATGCGTCGGCATCCATAGAACACTATCCATTCGATGAACCTGGCAAGAGTAACATATCCACCAGTTATCGTGGAGGTATGGATCTTAAATATGGAATCAATGAAAGTTTTACCCTGGATATGACCCTGATTCCCGATTTTGGTCAGGTCCAATCAGACAATGCCGTGCTAAATCTATCTCCTTTTGAGGTGCGATTTGACGAACATCGACCCTTTTTTACCGAAGGAACCCAATTGCTCCACAAAGCAGGTCTGTTTTACTCACGCCGGGTCGGATCAAGACCAGTGAGATATTGGCAAGTAGAGGACGAGGAAATGCTGATAGGCGGTGAGACAGTTACATCGAACCCGGATGAAACTCAACTTATCAATGCCACAAAGGTTACTGGCCAGACTGTGAATGGAATTGGAATTGGGTTTTTCAATGCTATCACCGCTCCAGTGCATGCCACCATTGGAGATTCCCTGGGAAATGAGCGTGAATATCTTACGAACCCCGCCAGCAATTATAATCTGATTGTGGTGAGTAAAAACCTGAAGAATGGTTCTGATTTCAGCATTATTAATACCAATGTTCAACGTTTTTCCGGTGACGATACATCAAGGGATTTCAGAGATGCCAATGTAATCGGATTTGAAACACGAATGGTCTCATCTGATTCGAAATGGGTTTTTGAAGCCAGTGGCGCCTTTAATAAGGTGACCTTTCGTGACAGCAGCTCCACGGGATACAAATATCATGTTGATGTTGCGGAAAGGCAGGGAATTTTTCAATATGGAACCGGGGTAGCGGTAGAAAGCAAAAGCTACGACCCCAATGATATGGGCTTTTTAAGACAACCCAATGAACTCTTTCAATTTGCCTGGGTGAGCTTTAGAACGATTGATCCAGTCTGGATAGTCAATAATGCAAGCTTGGTGATTAATGAACACTACTCGTGGCTATACCACCCACGCCTCTATTCTCAGGCAGAAATACAGGCAAATTACGATGTAACCTTTAAAAACTATATGTCAACGGGTGGTGGAACGACCTGGCGACCCAAGTATTCACGTGATCATTATGAACCCAGAGTTGAGGGTCGATATTTGCACAACCCAAAATTCGCGCATGCCCATCAGTGGTTTTCGACCAACAGAAACAAACCATTTTCAGCTAGCGTATGGCTTGGTAGATCTACAACCACCACCCGTGGCACCTGGTGGCATGGTGGCGGATTTAGTCCAAGCTGGCGCGTAAATAATCAATTCCAGATCAGCTACGATCTGGATATGGACATTTTAGAGAATGATTATGGCTTTGCTGAATTTGATGATCAGGACAATCCCGTATTCGGAAGGCGAAACCATTCAACCATAACCAATTCATTGAATTCACAATTTATTTTCAGCCGGAATCTGGAATCAGATCTAAGGATGCGTTATTACCGGTCTTCAGTAGAGTATTTGGATTTCTATGACCTCCAGGATGATGGAAACGTAGTGGCAAGAGATTACTCTGCTGATCTCAGTACGGTATTTAACGCCTTCACCATCGACGCGGTGATGACCTGGCGTTTCACCCCTGGTAGCGAGTTGAATATTATTCTCAAAAATGCAATTTATGTAGATGGTGATGACCCAGGTGTGAGTTTTTTCGATGACTTGCGGGATTTGGGCACTCAAGATCAGAGCAATAGTATCTCTGTGAAGCTGCTGTATTACGTCGACTCCTGGGCCTTGAGACATCGTCTGAAGTAATTAGCAATCAAACAATCGATATGAAGAGGGGTACTCACTTTATGAGTATCCCTTTTTTATCCGCCTTTGCGAGATTGCGAGCAGAAGACCCCGTGCATGCACCGGATTGATACCCATTTTCGACGGGCGGATAACCACGGCGAAGTCCCGACATTTTTTATCGGGACGAAGACGGGTTATGGAGCCCGAACTACGGGTTGGTCACTGAATTCATCGAAGTGTTACTCCTGGAGTGCTCCATATTTTCTCCACTGATTCTATCCTCCTCTACAAATCATCCCTGCTTAATACATAATATGGCACAAACCTTGCCTTAAGCATGGATTGAAAACAGGAGTGCCAAATGTATAAAATTATTAAAGCCGAGTTCATTGCCCCCAATGTGAAAAGTTTCATTCTTGAAGCACCTCATATTGCCAAAAAACGTCAAGCCGGTCAATTCGTTATGTTACGTGTTCATGATAAAGGTGAACGTATTCCAATCACAATTGCTGACTCAAATACAGAAGAAGGCTGGATTAACATCATTGTTCAAGGACTGGGAAAAACCAGTGCCCATCTAAATACGCTTGAAACGGGTGACCATCTCCAAGATCTGGTTGGTCCTCTAGGTTTGCCTACTCATATCGAAAATTGGGGTACCCTGGTATGTATGAGTGGTGGCGTCGGAACAGCCGAAGCCCTTCCCATTGCAGCTGCCGGAAAAGCAGCCGGGAATAGAGTGATTTCAATAATTGGTGCTCGTAATAAAGACCTTGTCATTGCTCAGGAGCAAATGGCTGAGGTTGTTGATGAGGTTCGTATTTCAACAGATGATGGCTCTTCTGGTCGCCATGGTTTGGTGACTGATGTATTACAGGATCTCATGGATGAAGGTATTAAGCCTGATATGATAGTCGCTATTGGACCACTCCCCATGATGGCTGCCGTATCTAATCAGACCAAAGAAATAGGCATTCCCACCATGGTCAGTTTGAATGCCATTATGGTCGATGGTACTGGTATGTGTGGGGCTTGCCGGGCAACAGTTGGTGGAAAAACTGTCTTTGTCTGTGTGGATGGACCAGAATTTGACGGTCATCAGGTTGATTTTAAGGAATTGGGCTCGCGTCAGAAAATGTACAAAAAGCAGGAAGAAGAATCGCATAAGTGCTTTCTGGAACGACAGATGAAAAAAATGAAGGCAGAACAAATGAATGAGGAGGTCCCAGCATGAAACGCGAACGTCCCCAATCATTTAATACCGTAGCTATGAAAGAGCGTCTGACGATTCCCCGTCAGGATATGCCAGAGCAGGATGCCACGCTGCGCAGTGCAAATTTTCTTGAAGTAAATCTGGGTCTTACCCCTGAACAGGCTGTGGTTGAAGCTCAACGCTGTATAGAATGCAAAAACCCAACCTGTATGGAAGGCTGTCCCGTTAACATCAAAATCCCTGATTTTATTCAGTTGATCTGCAATGAGGATTTTAT
>Ga0233435_1002087_pt1 | contig 17544 bp, 16 predicted proteins | sample SI_122_August201_3_FD_182735 | JGI IMG/M metagenome (GOLD analysis project Ga0233435, IMG submission 182735) | Seawater microbial communities from Saanich Inlet, British Columbia, Canada - SI_122_August2016_135_MG | ecosystem: Environmental > Aquatic > Marine > Inlet | place: Canada: British... | reverse complement strand
GCACCGGCCTCTGCCTGGGCGTCGCATGCGGTGCTGGGCTTCCGGTGCAGCAAGGGCGACTGGGACGGCGCGTTGACGATCCTGGAAAACAATCTGGCTGCCGGACTGATCGATCCCGCGCCCTACAAGCGCCAGCGCGGCGTGTTGCTCACGGCGCGCGCCCTCGATCTTGAAACCACCGACCGCGACAAGTCGCGCGCCAGCGTGACGGAGGCCGTGAAGCTTGCACCGACGCTGGTGCCCGCCGCGACACTCGCCGCCAAGTTTCTCAGCGAGAGCAACCAGACCCGCCGCGCCATGCAGGTGATCGAAGCCGCATGGATCGCTCAGCCGCATCCCGATCTTGCGGATGCCTATGCGCATGTGCGCCTCGGCGATTCCGCGCTGAACCGGCTGAACCGCGTTGAAAAACTCGCAGCCAAGGTGCCCGGACATATCGAAGGCGCGCTCGCGGTGGCGCGTGCCGCCATCGATGCCGGAGAATTTGCCCGCGCCCGCGAGGCGCTGGCGCCGTTCACCGACGCGCCGACCCAGCGGGTCGCCATTCTGATGGCCGAACTGGAACGCGCCGAGCACGGCGACGGCGGCAACGCACGAAGCTGGATGCTGCGCGCAGTTCGCGCCGGGCTGGATCCGGCGTGGACCGCCGACGGCTACGTTTCGGAGCGCTGGCGGCCGGTGTCGCCGGTGACCGGGCGTCTCGACGCGTTTCAGTGGCTTACGCCGGTTGCGGCTCTCCCTTCCGAGAAAGCGCCGGTGCTTGAGGCCGAGATCGCAGACGAGCCTGCGCTGCCGCCGCCTTTGGAGGCGAGCCCGGTGACGACATTGCCACTCCCACCCGTGACGTCGCAGGACAACGAGCCTGTACCGGCTCCTGTCGCCGCGTCGCCCCCGCCGTCGGCTCCCACTCCGGATCCCGTCCCGCCCGCAGCTGCGCCGGTGACCGTCAACGTCCCGCCCCCGGTGTTTCGTCCGCGGCGGGATATCGAGAAAGCGGATTCGTCGCGAATTCCGGCCGTGATCCCCATCGTCCGGGCGCCGGACGACCCGGGCGTCGCCGACGAGATCGTGGAGGAGGAGTTCGACGATCCGGTCCGGCCGGAACCGGCGCAACCCAGCGGCTGGAAGGGCTTTTTGTCCCGTCTTGTCAGTTGATTAGGAACTAGCAGGCATCTTCGGCGCCAAACCTGATCGTCGGGTCAGAAAAGCGCCTCGCGGACGCAGCCGATGTTGCAAAGCGGGGCTCTGGCCAGTATCAGGTGCGGATACCGATCTCGCGTTTTCGCCGCCTTAGCTCAGCTGGTAGAGCACCTCATTCGTAATGAGGGGGTCGTAGGTTCGAATCCTATAGGCGGCACCACTCTTCTCAGCACGGCTGGGCGCGACATGACGGGATCCGGGACATCGAACACCACACAGACAGGTTGATGAACACTTCAGCGGCTTTGTTCCGGCGCGCCGGTGACACGCCGGTTTGCGAACAAGTGGCTTGCCTCAACCTATCCCCAATTTGAACGTTGAGATGCAGCTTCTCACGAAATTTGGCACATGCCGCAGCAACCACGCGCAAGGAAACAACAATGACCGATAGAGAAAAGATTCTGGCCGCCCTTCGCGAAAAGCCGCTGAAGATTTTCGACGTGATGAAGCGCGTGAACATCAAAAATCAGGAGGATTGCCAGTCGCTCCTTCTGAAGATGCGCGATGAGGGCCTTGTGCGATTCGATATTCACAAGGGCGTTTGGCTGATCGGCTGATCGTGACGCCGATCGCAGAAGCAACCTTTCCGAAACATCACCCAGCGGGTTTTTTGATGAAGTTTCTCCAAATCTCAGTCATGGTGGCCGCATTGCTAGGAGCGACGCAGAGTTCTGCGAAGGTCGAGCAATGTCGCTTCATCGATTCAAAGCCGGATCGGGAAGCCTGCTATGATCGTCAGGCCAAGGCGCTCGCGGCAAAGAAAGCAGAAACTGCCGCGAAGCCAAGGACAGTGGATCCGATCGAGCAAATGAAGCAGGACGATGAAGCGCTGTCGCTCCGGCTGAAGAACATCTGCCGGGGCTGCTGAAGGCGTGCCAAGCGCTTACGAGAATCTCGTCCGCTCTCTTTTCGCTGCATCATAGATTTCGATCTGCAGCATTTTATACTTGGTCAGCAGTTCGGCTGCCGCAGTCTTGGCGGACGCCTCGTCGTTGTACTGGGTTTTGAAGTGGCCATCGACCACGAGCGTAAAGCCCTCAGCAGGCGGAACGTCTGCCCGTTGGATCTTGCGCGGCTCTTCGTCGGGGAGTGTGAGTGGTTTTTTCATGTTCGCCTGTGCTCGTTGTTTGGGATAGCCTAGCACGGCAGAACTTGCGTGCTGGCTAAATTCGATGATGGAACGGTTTTTGAACTGATTAAATTCAGGAACCTTGAGGTTCGTTGGTTCGAATCCTATCAAATCCATGATCAGCTTGAGCCAAGCGCATCATAGCGTGTGACCTAGCGCGGTCTGTTGGTGTTTGCCTCGCGATCAGCTTTTCGCAAACGAATGAATAATTCCCACGCTCTCGGAAACTCTGGGCTTTCAGGCGCTATGGCCAATAATGCCCGAAGCGCGTCTGTTATCTCGCTGGCAGCGGGAGGTGTTTTGGTCCGCCCGGCCTTGTAAGCTGTCCAGCGCTCATCAACATCCGTGGCATAGGAAATCGCTTCGCTATTGGAGCGTGTGAGAGGTGCCTCATTCAGAGGATCGCCCGAGGGAAATTTCGGCCATGCTGAAGGCGGTCGATCGCTTCGCCACTCGCCTTCATTTCCCAAAGTTGCAGTGAAGGATGATTTTTGCGCACCAGTTCGAGCGGCGGCCATTTGACCGGCCTGGGGCGCGACTCTCTTCGAGTCCTGAGTTCCAGATTTGAGCGCATCCGGTGATTGTGCGCTCGGGACGTTCTTCAAGAGATCGCTCTTCAATAAGTCCGATGGGTCCTTTTGAGGAACAGATTTCAAAAGTTTTTTGGCCATCTCCAGGGCTTGGGGAGACGTTTTGTCTTCTTCCTCGATTACCGGGCATGGCCTGAATGCAGCGTGGCTCTTGGAAATCGTTCCGTCGTCATCGATACGCGCATAATCGTTCCGGAGGTCATAAACGAACTCGCGGTAACCTGCGTAGCTGCCGGATTTGTCTTTGCCGTTGACCTTGCCGCAAACATACTTGGCCTTATCAACTTCCACTGTTCGGAGCGCATCAAATTCGGCCGAAGCAGGATTGATCAAAAGCTTGGATACCGCCGCGCGCGCTTTTGATCTATCAGCGGCTAGAAGTGAACCTATTGAGTCGAATAGTAAAATATCCAACAAAGTGCTGTACGGAAACATTGTTTGCAGCGCGAAGAACCCCGCACCGAAGCCGACTGATATTAGCGCGGCGACCTTGTTCATTCCAAATTGCCCGATACCGGTATCCCGCGGTCGGGAGCAACCATATGCAAGATTATTTAGGGGTTAGTGAACGCCAGTCTCGAAAAGGGCATGCCGCCGTCAATTGACCCCGTCTTCGGGCCGGCCAGTTGCAATCAGCACGTCGAGACTTAACCCGCAATTCTCGTGAAATCCGGCTGCCTGCGCTCGGCGAGTGTTCGCCGCGTTCCAGCGCCATTGCGCTTGTTGTCCGCCTGTGTCGAAATGGAGGCACTAAAAACAAGCGCGGTCAGGCAGCCGTTGTCAGTCGGCGTCATGAGCGCGCACCCAGGGAGAGTGGTCATGCGTTTTGTTGCCGCCGCGCTCGCGGTGCTTTGCCTTGTCTTTCAGAATGCCTCGCCCGGCCACGCGCAGGACACCTGGCCGTCGCGCAACGTCACCATCATTGTGCCGTTCACCGCCGGCGGCACGGCTGACCTGTTTGCGCGGCTGCTCGCCAGCCATATGCAGGTGACGTTCGGCCAGTCCTTCGTCGTTGAAAATCGCGGCGGCGCGGGCGGCAATATCGGCGCGGCTGCAGTCGCCAAGGCCCCCAACGACGGCTACACGCTGCTGCTTGGCACCGTCAGCACCCATGCCATCAACCCGACGCTGTATTCGAACCTGACCTTCGATGCGGCCAAGGATTTCCAGCCGGTTTCGCTGATCGCACGGCTGCCGAACATGCTGGTGGTGAAGAATTCGATGCCGGTGAAAAACGTCGCCGAGTTCGTTGCCTACGTGAAAGCCAATCCCGACAAGCTGAACTACGGATCGTCCGGCGTCGGAACCTCGATCCATCTTGCGGCCGAACTCTTCAAGATCGCGACCGGAACGAAAATGACCCATGTGCCGTATCGCTCATCCAACGAGATCATGCAGAACCTGACCGGAGGGCATATCGATCTCGCTTTCGACAACATCACGCTGGCGTGGCCGCAGGCCAAGGCCGGCACGGTGCGCGCACTTGGCGTTACGAGTCCCGAGCGGTCTCCGACGGCGCCCGAAGTGCCGCCGATCGCCGATACGCTGAAGGGCTTTGACGCGACCTCGTGGCACGGGCTGTTCGCCCCGGCTGGCACCCCGCGCCCGATTGTCGAGAAAATGGCGGTGGAGATGAAGCGCATTCTCCAGATGCCGGAGACGGTGACCAAGCTCACGGACATCGGCGCAGTGCCGTCACCGATGACCCCGGATCAATTCACCGCCTTCATTGCCAGCGAACGTGCGAAATGGGCCGAGGTGGTCAAGGCGTCAGGGGCGACGGCGAATTGAGTACATCTGAATTGAACGCGCTCTCTCCGCTCATTCCCGCGCAAGCGGGAATCCGGTTGTTGAGGCCGGAAGGACTGGGTCTCCGCTTCGCGGGGACGAGCGGGATAGTTCGTCAGGTGTTCACGGCCGGTTGCGCCCGGAACGTGCCACAGTTCAGGCGGATCATCGGTCGAACAGAAGGTGACGCATGAGCATTGCCGAAATCCTTGACGCGCCGCTGACCAGGGCACCCTTGATCCCGCCGCGGCCGCCGCTCGCGCCGGACGACCTGTCTGCGCTCGGCCGGCTCGCCCTGATCCGCAGCAATGCCATCGCAAGTTGGGGCCAGCGCGCCTACGAAGACGACATCATTCAGGGACGGTTCTTCGGGCGCAGCAGCTTCATTCTCAACACCCCGGATGCGATCCGGCATGTGCTCGTTGAGAACTACGAGAACTACACCCGCACCCCGGCGGGCATCCGGGTGCTGCGGCCGATCCTCGGCGAGGGGCTTCTGCTGGCGGAAGGCCGGGCCTGGAAAAACCAGCGCCGCACGCTGGCGCCGGCCTTCGCGCCGCGCGCCATTCCTCTCCTCATTCCGCACATGCTGGCGGCGACCGATGATGCGATCGGTGCGTTGCGCCACGAATGCGGCAAGCCGGTCGATCTGCGCGAAGCCATGCAGCGGCTGGCGCTCGATATCGCCGGACGCACCATGTTTTCGTTCGAGCTCGACAGGCACGGTCCGGCGCTGCGGGGCTTTGTCAACGACTACGGTGACCGCCTCGCGCAGCCGCGTTTCTTCGATCTGCTGCTGCCGCTGGGCTGGCCGAGCCCCAGCGATGTTTCCCGCGCAATGTTCAGGCGGCGATGGACACGATTCATGCGCGGGCTGATCACCGAGCGCCGCGCCTTGGGGACAAGCGGTGGTGCGCCGCGCGACCTGTTCGACCTGATGGTGGCCGCGCGCGATCCAGAAACCAATGAGGCCTTTTCCGACGAACAGCTCGGCGATCAGGTCTCGACCATGATTCTCGCCGGTCATGAGACCACGGCGACAGCGCTGTTCTGGTCGCTTTATCTGCTGGCGCTGGACCCGGCGACGCAGGACGAGCTGGCGGCGGAGGCGAAGGGCGCGCTTGCGGCCGGCGCGCTCGATGTCGCCCGGCTGACCTTCACCCGCGCGGTGCTTGACGAGACCATGCGGCTTTATCCGCCCGCGTTCCTGATCGTGCGCGCCGCCGCCGGTCCCGATACGGTGGCCGGCGCGAGCATTGCCAGAAGGGATGTGGTGCTGATCTCGCCGTGGCTGCTGCACCGGCATGAAAAGCTTTGGGACCAGCCCAATGCCTTCCGCCCGTCCCGTTTCCTGCCCGGCAACCAGCCGCCGGATCGCTTCGCCTATCTGCCGTTCGGGGTCGGGCCGCGGGTCTGCATCGGCGCACAGTTCGCGCTGACCGAGGCCACGCTGGCGCTGGCGAAGCTGATCGGCACCTTCAAGGTGGAACTGCTCGACCGCGAGCCGGTGACGCCGGTCGGCGTGGTGACGACGCAGCCGGACCGTTCGCCGATGTTCAGGATCGTGCGGCGCGACTGATCGTCGGCGTCATTCGCGTTCGTGGAAGTCGTGTTGCGGCGCGATGAAACCGGCGCGGCATTAACAATCCACACGCGGCCTTATTCCAAAGTCGTAGATAGAATCGTCGACTGCCGCGTCGAAGAGTCGCATTCATCCGATCATTCTTGCCAAATCCCCTCGCAAGCCTTTGTCTTGCCATCAATCAAAAAGGGCCGGTTCAAGAAGAACGGGCTTAGCAGGGGAGAACGCCATGACGAAACGACACAAAGACAAGACTTCAAGCGAGAAGACCTCCAGCCGCCGCAACTTTCTGAAAGTTGCCGCCGCGGGCGCAGCCGCCACAGTCGCCACGCCGGCTCTCGCGCAGACCGGGCCGACCAACATGCGCTTCCAGAGCACATGGCCGGCCAAGGATATCTTCCACGAATACGCCCTCGACTACGCCAAGAAGGTCAACGACATGACCGGCGGCGATCTCAAGATCGAAGTGCTGCCAGCGGGCGCGGTCGTCCCCGCCTTCCAGTTGCTGGAAGCGGTGTCCAAGGGAACGCTCGACGGCGGCCACGGCGTGCTCGCCTATCACTACGGCAAGCAGAACGCCCTGGCACTGTGGGGTTCGGGTCCGGGCTACGCGATGGACGCCAACATGCTGCTCGCCTGGCACAAGTACGGCGGCGGCAAGCAACTGCTCGAAAAGCTCTATAATTCGATCGGCGCCAACGTCGTCTCGTTCCCTTATGGCCCGATGCCGTCGCAGCCGCTCGGCTGGTTCAAGAAGCCGGTGACCAAGGCCGATGACCTGAAGGGCGTCAAGTTCCGCACGGTCGGCATCTCGATCGACGTGTTCACCGGCATGGGCGCTGCGGTGAATGCGCTGCCTGGCGGTGAAATCGTCTCGGCGATGGATCGCGGCCTGCTCGACGCGGCGGAATTCAACAATGCCTCGTCGGATCGCGTGCTCGGCTTCCCGGACGTGTCCAAGGTCTGCATGTTGCAGAGCTATCACCAGAACGCCGAACAGTTCGAAATCATGTTCAACAAGGACAAGTACAACGCGCTGCCGGCAAAGATCAGGGCGATCCTCGACAACGCTGCTGAAGCGGCGGGACAGGATATGGCCTGGAAGGCGATCGACCGCTATTCCAAGGACTACGAGGAGATGCAGTCCAAGGACAAGGTGAAGTTCTACAAGACGCCGGATTCGGTGTTGCAGAAGCAGCTCGAGATCTTCGATCAGGTCGCCGAGAAGAAGTCGGCGGAAAACCCGCTGTTCAAGGAAATCGTTGAGTCCCAGATGGCCTTCGCCAAGCGCGCGACCCAGTGGGAGCAGGACACGATCACCAACCGGCGCATGGCTTACAACCATTACTTCGGACCGAACGCCAAGAAGAAGACCTGACGCAATAATCAGCACGAACAGCGCATCATCCGGGATGGCAATCCCGGATGATGCTTTGTATCGTTTCAACTGTTGCTCCGACCTTCTCATTACAGGTGACGGCCGCCCATGAGTGCGCAACGCGTTCTGCATACAATCGATGGCATCAGCACGTGGACAGGCAAGGCCGCGGCGTGGCTGATCGTCGGTCTGATGCTTCTTGTCTGTGCCGAAGTCTTCAAGCGCTACATCCTCAATATGCCGACGGCATGGATCTTCGATGCCTCGAACATGATGTACGGCACATTGTTCATGATCGCGGGGGCCTACACGCTGGCGCAGAATGGCCACGTGCGCGGCGATTTTCTTTACAGCTCGATGCCGCCGCGCCGGCAGGCGTCGCTCGACCTGATTCTTTACATCGTGTTTTTCCTGCCCGGCATCGCGGCGCTGGTTTATGCGGGCTGGGACTACGCGGTCGATTCCTGGCGCATCAACGAACATTCCAACGTCACCGCTGACGGTCCGCCGGTCTGGCAGTTCAAGTTCATGATTCCGCTGGCGGGCGCGTTGCTGTTGCTGCAGGGCGCTGCCGAAATCATGCGTTGTGTCATCTGTCTCAGGACCGGCGAGTGGCCGAGCCGCCTGAAGGATGTGTCGGAAATCGACGTCGTGGGCGAGCAGCTTGCCAACAGCCAATATGTCGACGAGGAGTCGCGCAGGATCGCAATCGAGAAAGCGCAGGATATTGAAGAAAGCGCGCGTCAGCGCGGCATGGGCGGAGACCTTTCGAAATGAGCGATCCCGCACTCGGTCTCCTGATGCTCGGCCTGATCGTGGTCGTCATCATCATGGGTTTCCCCACGGCGTTCACGCTGATGGGCCTCGGCATGTTCTTCGGTCTGTTCGCCTATCACCGGGCGGGCGAATCGTGGGCCGACAATCACATCTTCGATCTCATGGTCCAGCGCACCTACGGCGCGATGACCAACGACGTCCTGATCTCCATCCCGCTGTTCGTCCTCATGGGTTACGTGATGGAACGCGGCGCGCTGGTGGACAAGATGTTCTACTCGATCCAGCTGGCGTTCCGCCGCGTCCCCGCATCGCTGGCGGTGGCGACGCTGATCGTCTGCACGTTCTGGGGTATCGCCTCGGGTCTGGTCGGAGCGGTTGTGGTGCTGATGGGCGTCATCGCCTTCAATCCGATGCTGAAGGCCGGTTACGACGTCAAGCTTGCAGCCGGCGTCATCACCGCCGGCGGCACGCTCGGCATCCTGATCCCGCCCTCCGTCATGATCATCGTCTATGCGGCGGTGGCCGGCCAGTCGGTGGTGAAGCTCTATGCAGCCGCGATGTTTCCCGGCTTCTTCCTGGCGTTCCTGTATCTCGTCTACATCATCGGCTGGGCGCTCCTGAATCCGAGGATCGCGCCGAAGCTGCCGGAGAGCGAGACGCGCGTGCCGGTGCGGCCCTGGATCAGCGAGCTGCAGAAATCCTACTCGCACAAGATGCTGCCGGCCCTGCTGACCGCTGCCGTTTCTCCCGCAAGGGCGATGGCCATCACCGCGGACGGCGTGCGCGTCAGCTACACGATGCTGCTGCGGAATCTCGGCTACGTGCTGGTGCCGCTGGTGCTCACGGCGGCAACGCTCTGGGCCGCCTGGTGGTACGTCGTCATCCATCAGCAGCCCGATGCGCCTGCGCCATCGGCCGCCATCAGTCAGCAGCTTGGTGCGCCATCGCAGTCCTCCACGGCAGAGCCTGCGGAAGAAAAACTGCAGGAGCTCGGCGGCCCGTCTTCGGATGAGCGAAAAGGCGAGCCGGAAACCTTGCAGGAGATGGGCAGCGCCGAGTTGCGCGGCCAGGGCACGGCAGCACCGTCGGCAGCCGGACCACCGCAGGCGTTCTACACCTACTTCGCGTTCACCTGCGGAATCTTCGGGCTGATCCTGCTCTACTATTACTGGACCATGGGCGCGGAGCAGTTCGAGGTTTTGCGGCTCTTGATCTCGTCGGTGATGCCGCTCGGCCTTCTGACCGCAGTGGTGCTCGCGGTGATCCTGCTCGGCATCACAACGGCGACGGAATCCGCGGCAGTCGGGGCGGCGGGCGCATTCCTGCTCGCATTCCAGGCGCGCACGCTCGATTGGAAGCGCACCAAGGAAGCCGTGTTCCTGACGGCGAAAACCACGTCGATGGTGTGCTGGCTGTTCGTCGGCTCCGCGCTGTTCTCGGCGGTGTTTGCGATCCTCGGCGGTCAGGCGCTGCTGGAGAGCTGGGTGCTGTCGCTGAATCTGACGCCGGTTCAGTTCATGATCCTGTCGCAGGCGATCATCTTCATCCTCGGCTGGCCGCTGGAATGGACCGAGATCATCGTGATCTTCGTTCCGATCTTCCTGCCGATGCTGAAGCACTTCGGCATCGATCCGATCCTGTGGGGCGTGCTGGTGTTCGTCAATCTGCAGGCGGCGTTCCTGTCGCCGCCGGTGGCGATGTCGGCCTTCTATCTGAAGGGCGTTGCGCCATCGCATGTGACGCTGAACCAGATTTTCGGCGGCATGATGCCCTACATGCTGATCGTCATCGTCTGCATGGTTCTGATGTACCTCTGGCCCGGCATGACGCTGTGGCTGCCGAACTATCTGTACGGGAACTGACGCGAAAACGTGATCGGCTGGTGCTTTGCGCCGGCCGATCCATCGCAGGCATTACTTGGATACCCGTTCGTTCTGCCGTAAACTGCGGGCATGAGCGATTTCAGTTCCCTGTATTCAGTCCTGAAACAGACGGCCGATCCGAAAGTCGCGGACGCGATCCAGACACTGATCGAAACCGGCGCCGACCATGAACTCAACCGGATCAACCTGATCGAATTCGCGGCCAGAACGGGGCTTGGCGAAGAGAAGGTGATCTCGGGTTTTCTCCATGCCTCGCGGCTGGGCATTTTCGATCTCACCTGGAACGTGCTGTGCCCCGGATGCAGCGGCGTGCTCGGCGCGCACGACACCCTGAAACAGCTCAAGCCCGAAGACTATCATTGCGGCCTTTGCGCCGCCGGGTATCAGGCGTCGGTCGACGATCAGGTCGAAGTTGCCTTCACGGTCAGCCCCAAGGTCCGTCGCATTGCGGCGCACGATCCTCATACGCTGCCGAGCTGGGATTACTGGCGGCAGATCTTCTGGAGTTCGGGAATTGATATCAACGAGGAATCATTCTCCCGTCTGGTGAATGAGGCGACGCTGGAGGCGGTCGAACTGGCGGCCGGCGAAAAAGTCGTGGTGTCGCTGCAGTTACCGGCGCAATTCGTGATCGTGTTCGAACCGGTCACGCACTCCGCGCTGTTTCTCGACGTCAAGGGCGAGCCGACGAAAGAGAAACAGAATGCGTCATTGGTGTTCGACGGTGTGCATTCCCCAACCGATACAATCGAGATGCGTCCAGGACCGCTGCGGCTGCCGCTGGAGAATCAATCCAAAAATCGCGTGCTGCCGTCGGTGTGGATCGCGGGCGATGCGCTTCACGATCTGCTCGGCAAGCGCAAGCCGATCGTCACCGCGAAACGGATTCTGGCCAACCAGACCTTCCGCGATGTCTACAAGGCGGACAACCTCAACGTCGATCAGCGTCTCAAGATCACGTCTCTGACGTTTCTGTTCACCGACCTCAAGGGTTCGACGGCGCTCTATGAGCGCGTCGGCGACCTCGCTGCGTTTGATCTGGTCCGCGCGCACTTTCGCGCGTTGCTGGAGATTATCGCATCCGAGGCAGGTGCGGTGGTGAAGACCATCGGCGATGCGGTGATGGCGACGTTCGTTCGTCCCGAGCAGGCAATCGCCGCGGGTCTGCGGATGCGCGAGGCGATGGACGCCCTCAATGACCAGCGCGGAACAAAGGACCTGCTGGTCAAGATCGGCATCCATGAAGGCGCCTGTCTCGCGGTGATGCTGAACGACCGGCAGGATTATTTCGGCCAGACCGTGAACATTGCGGCGCGGGTACAGGGGCAGGTCACGGAGCGGGCAATCAACGCCACCGGACCAGTGGTCAAGTCGCCCGCGGTCATGGAGTTGCTGGAAAAGGCGGGATTGAAGCCGTCGGAAAAGACCGTCGAATTGCGCGGAATTTCAGACAGGGTGGTGATTTATGAGATTCCGTGACGGATTATGGCGGAGGCCCCGTGCACCCGTGGCGGCTTTTGGGCGCACGGCAGGGTTGAGGGCCGCTCCGGAACCCGCACAAGATTGCCAGAGTTTCATTTTCAGGCCATAGAACCAGACGATCTTGTGCCCTAGACTTTTGCCCGGACATATGACCTTTCCCTGAAACCCGTACCCGCTTTGCGCGACGAGATTTCGGATCGGGCATGCCTCCGATCAGGTTCCGTTTTTGATTGCAGAGATTGATGCTCGATAGACTGCGCCACTTCATCGCTGACGTTGTTTCCCCCGCTGGGTCAGAGACTCGTACTTTTGCCGAAGGCGACTACCGGCTGGCGGCCGCGGCGCTTCTTATCCATGTGATTTCACTCGACGGCGAGCCGACCGAGGCCGAGAAGCGCAAGCTGCACGCGCTGCTTGAATACCGTTTCGATCTCGATCCCGGGACGGCCGCGAAACTGATTGCGGATGCGACGCTGGTCGAGGGCGAGGCGGTCGACCTCTATCGCTTCACCAGTGTGATCATGCGCTCGGTCAACGAGGAGGGCCGGCTTCGTATCATCGAAATGATGTGGGAATTGGTGTTTGCGGATGGCCACGTCACCGAATTCGAGGACAATGTTGTCTGGCGCGCGGCGGATCTGCTCGGCATTTCCTCCCGCGACCGCCTCAACCTCAAACACCGTGTCGCGGACAGCCGGCTGACGCCGGACACCGCGACATAGCACGTCACTGTTCTTATTGTTCTTTCGCCCGCTTTGTTTCGCCAGAACCCCAGACAACTGAATGCATCCATGACCAAACGTGTCACGCTGATCACGGGCGCCTCATCGGGCATCGGGGCCGAGCTGGCGCGCATTTTCGCGCTGAACGGCTCCAGCACGGTGCTGGTCGCCCGCCGCGAGGATCGCCTGAAGCAGCTCGCCGATGAGATCGCCGCTGCCGGGCATCCGCGCCCCGCGATCCTTGTCTGCGATCTCAGCGCGCCTGCCGCCTGCGATCAGATCGCGGCGTCGCTGAAGGCGATGGATGCCGAGGTGGATACTGTCGTCAACAATGCGGGCTACGGACTGTTCGGCGAGGCTGTCGATCTCGACCGCGCGCATCAGCTTGCGATGGTCGATCTGAATGTCCGCGTGCTGACCGACCTGACGCTGCGCTTCGCCGACAGCCTTGTTCGTCATCGCGGCGGCATTCTCAATGTGGCGTCGATCGCCTCGTTCCTGCCTGGCCCCCGGATGGCGGTCTATTACGCCACCAAGGCGTATGTGCTGTCGTTCACCGAGGCGATGCGGGGCGAACTGGGGCCGAAGGGTGTGCGGGTCACGGCATTGTGTCCGGGCACCGTCCCGACCGAATTTCAGGGTGTGGCCGGGTTCAAGCCGGGCCTTGATTCCGCGGTCCTCAACCTGTCGGCCGCTGCGGTCGCGCGAGCCGGCTATCGCGGGCTGATGTCCAACAAGCGGCTGGTTCTGCCGGGCGTCGGCGTGCGGATGATTCCGTTCATGCTGCGGTTCGCCCCGCGCAGCCTGGTGCTGGCGTCGGTCGCCCGGGTGCAGCAGAAACGTTAGCGGCATGGCCCCGACCCGAACGGCCGCGTAGCGCAAAGTGGGCACCGGCTTTCAGGCGAGGCCATGCCCTCAAATCAAATTTGCTTCTGCGCAGACCACGTGCGCAAAGTCCCGGCTCGACGCAGCCTCGGCAACACAATATTTTCGAATTCGGCGTTCAATGGGGACGCTTGTCCTCCGCCGGGGATGGAAGAAGACGGATCGATGCTACGGCCTGATGGTGATCAACCTATCGGTTTCGGCCCGACAACTTTTGGCCTGACGACGTGCGGCCGGTTCACGGCGCTTCCGGTGCTCATCATTCTGCATGGTCCGATGTCCACGCCCGGCCGGGTCGGCAACGCGCTGCGCGCCATGGGCCATCCCCTTGATGTCCGCCGCCCGGTGTTTGGCGATCCGCTGCCTGAAACGCTCGATCACTATGCCGGGGCGATCACTTTCGGCGGGCCGATGAGCGCCAACGACAACGAGGACTTCATCCGCCGCGAGATCGACTGGCTCGCAGTGCCGCTGAAGGAACAGCGGCCGTTTCTCGGAATCTGTCTTGGCGCGCAAATGCTCGCCAAGCACCTTGGCGCAAAGGTCGCACCGCATCCTGACGGCCGCGCCGAGGTCGGCTACTATCCGATCCGGCCGACCGAGCATGGCCGGAAGATTTGCTCGCACTGGCCTGACCATGTCTATCAATGGCACCGCGAGGGTTTCGAACTTCCCGCGCGCACCGAGCAACTGGCCGAGGGCGACGATTTCCCGGTACAGGCATTTCGTACCGGACGCAGCTTCGGAATCCAGTTTCATCCCGATGTAACCCACGCGATGCTGCACCGCTGGACCACGCGCGGAGACGAGCGCATGTCGCTTCCCGGTGCACGTTCACGCGCCGAGCATTTCACCGGGCGCATGGTTCACGATCTTGCGGAACGCGCGTGGCTGACAGCGTTCCTGGATGGCTGGCTGCATCGGCCGCCGCCTGCGCCGATTGCATCGCTCGCGGCGGAATAGCGTTTCTCAAGCATACTCGCCGGGACGATATGCTGAGACATCGTCATTGCGAGGAGCGAAGCGACGAAGCAATCCAGTTCTTTGCCGGATGCTTCTGGATTGCCTCGCTTGCGCTCGCAACGGCGAAGGTGGCTGTCCTACTCAACAGCCTGCGTCACGATGGCGATCTCCGACGTCAGCGTGCGGTGGACAGGGCATTTGTCGGCGATTTCCATCAGCTTCTTGCGCTGCTCGGCGTCGAGATCGCCCTCCATCGCAATGGTGCGTTCGATGCGGCTGATCATACCTTCCTTGGTTTCGCACTCCTCGCAATCCTTGGCGTGAACGCGGCTGTGTTTCAGGGTCACCGTGGTGCGCACCAGCGGAATGGATTTCCGCTCCGCATAGAGCCGCATCGTCATCGATGTGCAGGCGCCGAGGGCCCCGAGCAGGAAATCATAAGGTCCGGGACCGCTATCCATGCCGCCGACATCGAGCGGTTCGTCGGCAAGGATTCTGTGTTTGCCTGCGGCAATCACATTCTGGAGTTTGCTTGCGCCGGTCTCGCTGACCACGACGGCGCCAGCGGGAGGGCTTTCGGCAGCCGCCGTATCCGCTGCAGGCACGGCATCGAGAAAACGCATCGCCCATGCCGCGATCATATCGGCGACGTAGACTGCGTCGCGCCTCTGCGTCAGCAGATGGTCCGCGCCGGTCAGCGAAATGAAGCTCTTGGGATGCTTCGCCGCGACAAAAAGGCGCGTCGCGTTGTCGATGCCGACCGTGTCGTCGGTGGGTGAATGGAAGATCAGCAACGGCTTGTGAAGTTTCGCCACGCTTTCCATCAGCCTGTGTTCGGCGATGTCGTCGAGAAACGCGCGTTTGATGCGGAACGGCCGGCCCGCCAGCGATACTTCGAGTTCGCCTTTTTCGAGAATCTCCGGAATCTGATCCTTGAACCAGTGCGTAACATGCGAGGGGTCCGACGGGGCGGCGACGGTGGCGACGCATTTGGCTTCCGGGATCAGCGACGCAGCGGCGAGAATGGCCGCGCCGCCGAGGCTGTGCCCGATCAGGATGGATGGCGCGCGTTGTGTCTTGCGCAGATGGTCCGCCACCAGCACCAGATCGGCGATGTTCGATGAAAACGTCGTATTGGCGAATTCGCCTTCGCTGGCGCCGATTCCCGTGAAGTCGAACCGGAGTGTGGCGATGCCATGCTTTGCCAGCCCCTCCGCGATCCGCTTGGCGGCCAGCACATTCTGGCCGCAGGTGAAGCAATGCGCGAACAGGGCGTAGGCGACCGGTGCGCCGTCCGGCAGGTCCAGCGAGGCCGCCAGCATCTGTCCATCTGAACCGGGAAACTGAAATTTTTCGGTCGGCATGCTGAGCCCCATCGGTTGATGACGGCCCGCCACGTGGCGGACGCGCCTCTTCTGGGACGCAGTCTAAACCATCGGATGGCGGCCGTGGGATAACGGCTTGAGGCGTCGGTTCTGGAGTGTTGGTGGAGCCAGGCGGGATCGAACCGCCGACCTCGTCATTGCGAACGACGCGCTCTCCCAGCTGAGCTATGGCCCCTTGATCGGCCGGGCCGGATACGGCGGCGGCGGACAGGAGCGGCCATTTACAATCCCGATCATGGCCAAGTCAAGAACGCCAAAATCAATGTTTTCGGCGCGTATTCTGCAAAATTACGCACCGGTTTTTCGACCGAAAGACACGCAAAATACAAACGGATCGGGGGCGGTCTCGCCGGCGCCAGGCCAATTCAGCCTGGAACCTCTCTTGTTTGCGCCGCCGCGAACCGGTATTGAGGCGGCAGTCCACGGAAGCGAGCGAGTGATCCGGTTCTGACATTCGTATCATATCCTTCGCGAGCGCTTTTGCGAATGTCAGAACCAAAGGATCACTCGAATCAAAGATTTGCTAGTGTCCTTTCGTATCCGACGTTTGCTCGGAAGGCGCTGCAGAATGAAGCAAACGTCGGATACAGGACACTAGCACCCCTATGCGCGCCATTCTCGACATCATCAACATCATCTTGGATCTGTACGTCTGGCTGCTGATCGCCTCGGCGATCCTGTCCTGGCTGATCGCCTTCAACGTCGTGAACACCCGCAACGGGTTCGTCGCGTCGGTGGCCGAGTTCCTCTACAAGATCACCGAGCCGGTGCTGAGGCCGATCCGGAACATCATGCCGAATTTCGGCGGCCTCGATATCTCGCCGATCATCGTCATCCTCATCATCATGTTCATCCAGCGCGTGATTGCCTATTACATCTATCCGAACGTGATCTGACGCGAGGCGATCCCGTTCTCGACTCTCGCATGAGCCTTCCTTGAGTCTCCCCTGGCGTTTCTCCACTCAAGGCATCAGCATCGCATTGCGCGTCACCCCGCGCGGCGGACTTGACGCGATCGACGGGATCGAAACTCTGGCCAACGGCCGCAGCGTTGTGAAAGTCCGGGTGCGCGCCATCGCCGAGGGCGGCGAAGCCAATCGCGCGGTGACCGAACTGCTCGCCAAGGCGCTTCATGTGCCAAAAAGCCATGTGCGGGTTCTGTCCGGCGTCACCTCGCGGCTCAAGCAGGTGGCCGTGGACGGCGATCCGAAAAGACTGGGCGATGCCCTGCAAGTCCTGACCAAGACGAAAGATACCTGATGCCCGCCAAGATCATCGATGGAAAAGTCATTGCCGCCGATCTGCGCGCGCGTGTCGCGGACGAAGTGGCGCGCGTAAAGCGCGATCATGGACTGACGCCGGGTCTGGCGGTGGTTCTGGTGGGCAACGATCCCGCGTCCGAGGTCTATGTCCGCAACAAGGCCAAGCAGACCGAAGCCGCCGGCATGACCTCGTTCGAGCACAAGCTCGCTGCGGATACACCGCAGGCGGATCTGTTGGCGCTGATCGCAAAGCTCAATGCCGATGCCAGCGTGCACGGCATTCTGGTGCAGCTTCCGCTGCCGAAAGGGCTCGACACGCAGACAGTCATCAATGCGATCGATCCGGCGAAGGATGTCGATGGCTTGCATCCGATTAACGCGGGTCGCCTCGCCAACGGTCTGCCGGCGCTGACGCCCTGTACGCCGCTCGGCTGCATCATTCTCGCCAAAACGGTTCACGCTTCGCTGGAAGGCATGAACGCGGTTATCATCGGCCGATCGAATCTGGTCGGCCGCCC
>Ga0233435_1002085_pt1 | contig 17561 bp, 16 predicted proteins | sample SI_122_August201_3_FD_182735 | JGI IMG/M metagenome (GOLD analysis project Ga0233435, IMG submission 182735) | Seawater microbial communities from Saanich Inlet, British Columbia, Canada - SI_122_August2016_135_MG | ecosystem: Environmental > Aquatic > Marine > Inlet | place: Canada: British... | reverse complement strand
TTCCTGTGCTGGATTGGCCAGCTTGATTGCCTTAGCTTTGCTTGGCACACTCATTGTCTCTTCCTTGAGTACGGTTATCCTGATCTTTATCAAACCTAAAATAGTGCGTCACCGTAACTAGAAACGGCGTGCAAGGCTTAATAGTATTTAAAGATATTATTAATACAACTAATTTAGTATATATTAAATATTCATCCAGAAGTAGTGCCTTATATAGCTAATGCCGTTTTAGGACTTTTCAGAAATAAAAAGAGATTAAAAATTCCTTCTACTGTGACTTATCTGTAATATTTACCCTTTATTATTTTCAATGGAGCAGACCTGTGGGCAGAGCGTACCAAAACCGTAAAGTGTCAATGGCCAAAACATCCGATATGAAGGCCAGGGTTTACAGTAAATACAGCCGAGAAGTTTACGTCTGTGCAAAAAATGGTAGCGTTGACCCAGGTAGTAACCCCGCTCTGCGCGCGATGATTGACCGAGCAAAAAAAGAGCAAGTCCCAAGCCATGTCATAGATAAAGCCATTGCTAAAGCAAGTAGCGGTGAGGGTGAAGATTTTGAGTTAGCGATTTATGAAGGGTATGGCCCAGGAAAATGTATGGTGATGGTCGTCTGTTTGACCGACAACCCCAACCGTACATTTGGGGATGTGCGTATGTGCTTCACCAAAACCAAATGCAAAATTGGCACCCAAGGCAGTGTGAGCCACATGTTTGATCACAGCATCATTTTGGCCTTTGCCCATGATGATGAAGATGCCATTCTTGAAATACTACTCAATGCAGACGTGGATGTGACCGATGTTGAAAGTGAAGATGGTGTAATCACCGTATTTGCACCCCATACTGAGTATTTTAATGCAAAGCAAGCATTAGAAGCGGCCTTAGGTGAGATTGATTACAACACAGACGAAATCCAATATTTACCCCAGAACACTAGCCCAGTCGAAGGTGAAGACCTTGACACTTTCCACCGATTTTATGACTTACTAGACGATTTAGATGATGTGCAAAACATTTATCATTCTGCAGAATTTTAAAAACGTCATTGTTCAATAATGGCTGCTGGGTATTCGCACCCCGTAGTCTCCAAACTACCCTCTAAGCACCCTCAGGATGAGTCTCAACAGGTTTTATCGCAACCTTCACTAAACCAAAATCTTCCATAATTGAATACATCGCGGGCAGAACCAGCATAATCAGTAACGTGGACGTTAGCATGCCAAAAACAATACTGGTGACCATGGGGACTAAAATCAATGCTTGTGTACTGGTTTCAAACAATAACGGTGTCATTCCTGCAACGGTTGTTACCGATGTTAAGAAAATAGCCCTAAACCTATCGTGCACTGCTTGCTTCGCAGCGTCATGAAAAACCAAACCTTCTTCTACACGAAATTTCACAAACTCTACCAACAAAATGGAGTCATTCACCACAATGCCTGCAAGTGACACAAAACCAATCATGCTTGGCAAAGTGAAATCTAAGCCCATAATGAAATGTCCCCAGATTGCACCGATCAGTGCCAGTGGAATATTCAGCATCACAATGACGGGTTCCCGGTAATTTCTAAACTGTAAACTCAAGAGTAAAAACACCCCAAAAGCGCCTAACCCAAAACCGGTTAAAATTGAAATTCGCGTTTCAGCCCCATTTTCAACTTCCCCTTTTAAATTAAAATGCACACCGGGGTAGCGTGTTTGTACTGTGTCCAAGAAGTTATTTCTTAAACTTAAAACCACTTCAGAGGTATTGGCAACTTCTGCCTCAACATCGCCATAAACATTGACTGTGCGCTGGTGATTAATATGGCCAATCCGAGAAAATAACCGTTCCTCAGTGATGGTTGCGACACTCACTAATGGAATGGCTTTACCCGTGTTAGAAAAGACGGTGAAATCATCAAATTGGCCTAACTCAAACTGAGTAGGGCTATCCAGTTTTGCCACAATTTCAAATGCTTCACGACCACTGTAAATTTCACTGATTTTAATTTCTAAATACGCGGCGCGTAGTTGGGCTGCAATGCTGCGAGAATCAATGCCCTTTGCCAATGCTCCAGGTTTTAACTGAATTCGGTATTGCGGTTTCCCAGGGCGTAAATCATCAAGTAAATTACTCACGCCTTTATAACCTCGAAGCCAATTTTGTACATCCCATGACGCTTTTGACAGGTCTGACAAATTCTCGCCACTTAAACGGATGTGGATCGCGCGCCCAGCAGGGCCGAGTTTTGGCTCTTTGTATTGAATGTTCAAGACACCTGGTATTTCTCCTGAATTTTCTTTCCAGAGCTTAATGATCTCACTCATCTTAGTATTTCGATGCTCAGTGTTGAGAATATCTATCGACAATGTCGCTAAATGAGTGCCATTTTCAGGAACATCACCATGCTTTCCAAAGAGCAGTTGAACATTTTGAATCAAGGGTTCCGACTCATTTTGGCTCAATGTTTTATTGGTTTTATCTAAAGATACCTCTAATTTTTTAATCACCTCTTTAGTCACTGAAAGTGGCGTACCTTGCGCTAATAGAAGTCGCGCCTCTAACGTATTACCTTCTAAATCGGGGAAAGCTTTAAATTTTACCGTGCCGGTTGCCATCAAACCAATCGATGCAACAAACATCGCCAGTGCTATACCCACTGTCAGATAACGAAAACGCATGGCTTGTACCGTCGTCCTAACCACGACTTTTCTGAGCGATTCAAAATGATGCTCTATCACTTCACGAATTTTTGACGGCTTTTTCTCATGTGAGTGCTCTAATGATTTTTTCAAATGATGTGGCAACACCAAAAAAGCTTCAAGTAAACTGATGGTCAGCACAGAAAGCAGCACAACCGGCAATACCCCCAACACTTGTCCCATATCACCTTTCATCATTAACAAACTACCAAACAAAAAAGCCGATGTTAAAAAGGATGAAAACACCCCTCGGAACACTTTCTTAGTCCCATCAACCGCTGCGGCAAGAGGCGCTTTACCTTTGCGGTATTCATGGTCAATATTTTCGGAGAGCACAATGGCATCATCCATTAAAATACCAATGGCCATGAGCAAGGCAACCATCGAAATCATGTTAATGCTCACCCCAAACACAACCATCATGGCTAAGCCACCTAGAAACGAGATTGGTAGCCCGAGTGCAATCCAAAAAGTATAACGCCAAGAAAAAAACATCAGCAACACGGCGGTTGCTAACAATAACCCTTGCCAACCATTGGAGGTTAATAGTGTCAGCCTGTCTCTAATCGAGCTTGAGGCATCGTTGATAATGGTTAGCCGAGTGCCTTCTGGCAGCTTCTGATTTTCTAATGCAACAAAGGCGTAGAGTGCATCAGCCACTTTCAAGGTGTCATCAATCGTATTTTTACTGACTTGTAGAACAGCGGCAGGTTTGCCATTCAATGCAATGGCTTCCTCTGGTTTATCAAAGGTATCAACAATCGTCGCAATATCACCCAGGGTAATTTGGCCGCCAGCATTGGTGTTAATGATGATTAAATTGGCCAGTTCATCTGCCGTTCGCTTCACATTATCAAACTGAATTTGATAAGTTGTACCCGTTGATTCTAACGTACCACCAACAGGAAGTTCTATGGCTTGAGCTGAAATCAAATCTGCAATGTTTTGCACACTTAAATTATATTTTTTTAAAATGCTCGGCTTAATTAAAATTTGTAGTTGATGCGTTGAAAAGCCTGCCATATCAACAATCGGAATCTCTCGCATGGCAACCAATTGATTACGATAATGTTCAGCAAGTGCTTTGAGTTCAGAGGTGGTTAAGCCTTCAGAAGTAATCGCAATACTGGCCACCGCATTAATTCGGCCAAGCTCTTTGATCACGGGGTCTTCGGTATCTGCCGGGAAATTTTGAATGGCATCAATGGCGGTTTTAATGTCATTCGTAAATTCACGAATATCACCTGTTTCTTGCATTTCTAACGTGAATAACGCGATATTATCCCGTGAATCACATTCTTGTTCCTTTAAAAAACTGATGCCATCGGTGGCATCTTCCAGTGGGTTGCAAATACCATCTTCAACATCGGCAGGGCTCGCACCGGGGTAGGCAACGCTCACTTGTACCTTACTGGCCTTTATTTGAGGGAATGATTCTTTATTTAAACTGCCTAAAGAGGTTAGCCCCAACGCGATAATCGCCATCATGATGATGTTACTGGCTGTCGGGTGAGCCGCGAAATAGCGAATCATAACTCACCACCTAACGCACTTGTCGCTAATGCTTGCTCTGCATCTGCAGCGAATACAAGGTTCAGCGGTAAACCATTAATTACTGGCGTCACATCAGTAATGATGATTTTTTCACCTTCTTTAATACCGCTCTTAATCACGACCATTTCACCTTGTTTGTATAAAACTGTCACGGGGCGAATTTCGAGCTGATTATTGTCCAATGCCACATACACTCTCCCTTGGTGTAAGGCTTTACGAGGAATCACTAACATTTTGTGTGCTGGGGTAAAAAATTCGACCGCCGCATACATGCCTTTTAAGAGAGGAGGGCGGATGCCTGGAATCACATTTTGGTACGGGTTATCCACTTTAACCACCAAACCGATTGTATCTCTGTCTGGGTCTATCGACTCACCAATGCGAATGAGCTTGCCTTTCCAGTTGGCATGCTCGTTGTTAAAACCCACAAGGTTGATGTGTGCACTGATTTTGAATTGGTCTACTTGTCGCTGGAGCAGTTTTGAGCCTTGCAGATTGACAGCATCCTTACCAAGGCCTAACAATAAAGGCCGGAAGTGTTTCACTGGTAATTGTGCGTTAATTTCAACGGATTGCGTACCTAATGCTTCAAATAAAGTAGCCCCAACAGTGACAAACTCGCCATTCTCAATGTCTACAGTACCGACTCGAGCATCAAAGGGTAAAACGACCTCTGTTCGCCCTAGAGTGTCTTTACTTTGTTCTAATACGGTTTCAGATTTGGTAATTTGGGCTTGATTTGCGGCTTTTCGACTGGCAAAACTATTCAATTTTCCTTGTAAATCTTCAACCGTTTGCTGCAGTTGTAATACTTTTTGTTCTTCAGCATCTACCGCTGAGCGAGAAATGAGTTTTTTCTCCCAAACACTGGTGATTCTGGCCAGTTCTTTTTTACCCGTCGCTAAATTCTTCTTCGCAATGCTTAATGACTTCCGAGCACTGGTCTCTTCTACTTGTAGCTGCTTTAAAGACGATTGATTCGCGGTTAAATCCGCTTGGCTTTGACCTAACGAAAACTCAAAAGTGGTCGGTTCAATACGAAGCACCACTGTTCCTGCCGCCAAACTTTCACCCTTTTTAAGTTGTGGGTGGATATAACTGATTTTTCCACTGACTTCTGTTTTTGCTTTCAGCACAACCGAAGGCTCAACGTTACCATAAGCTGTTGTGCGGCTTCTAAAGGGTAGGTTTTTCACAGTAATCACTTCAACCGTCACGGCAGGATATTGCATCTCTGTGTGCTCAATAGGCGGCTTAGATTTGACTTTAAAAATCACAATTGCCAGTACAATCACGACAATTAACGGGAGAACAATCGCTTTTTGGAATATTTTTTTCATCGTTTTATCTCAAGCTTGTTTCGGTAAAGGTTAAATAATGACCCATAGCCGCTGTCATCAGAATATTCATTTTAACTAAAGTAGATTAACACACCCTTAAAACAAGGTGTTTTAAGCCTTACTCGGGTGACTAACGTATACGCAGCTCAAGCTGCTGCTTAAACAAATGAATTAACACCTCAATATTGGCCACATTGGTATAATTCAAACGCGTAATAAACGCGATTTTTCGATGCGGCCCAGGCTCACTGAGTTTAATCGCTGTTAATTCAGAGCTGTCATATAGCAATTGATCCAATGCCATTTGCGGTACTAAGGTTGTTCCCATCCGACCTGCCGCCATTTGAATCAGGGTACTTAAACTGGCACCTTCTAAAGAAAGGTCTAACTCTGTTGCCTGTAATTTACACGCGGCAATCGCATGATCTTTCAAACAATGACCATCTTTTAACAGCAACAATCTCGTTGTGCCTAATTGATCACTCGATACAGAAACTTCATTCGCTAATTTATCTAAATGGTGCGCCACCAAATAAAAATCTTCTTGCCAAAACTCAAAGGTATGCAACCCATCAACCGCGTAGGGAAGGGCAAGAATGGCCGTATCAATCTCACCACTACGCACCATTTCCACCAGCACATGGGACTGATCTTCTATGATGGTCAATTTAAAGTCTGGATGCTGCTGACGCACCTCAGGGAGCACTTTAGGCAATAGGTAGGGGCCAATGGTTGGAATAACCCCGATCACCATGGGGTGACTTAGCGGGGATTCTTTATCAACAGAGAGCTGCTGCAGATCGTGGACTTCAAGCATGATTTTATGTGCTTTTGCTAATACCTGCTTACCTATCGGGGTAATAAGTACCTTTTTATTGTCCCGCTCAAAGATTTGTAGCCCCAACTTGCTCTCTAACACTGATATTGAGGTACTTAATGCCGATTGAGACACGTTGCACAGTTCCGCTGCTTTTTTAAAGTGCTTGGTTTTTTCAACCGCGATTATGTGGCTAAGTTGTTTAAGTGAAAGCATTTTTTATCGTTCTATAAAATTAATCATGACGATCTATTTTATTCTATTTTATTTGCAACACAACGGCTTTATACTTCTCTCAACGTCATTAAAGACGTCCAGAAATTTAACATAAACTTATTTAAGGTATTATTTTATGTCCATGATCAATAAACCCATTCCAGAATTTACCGCTCAAATGTTTCATAACAATGAGTTCACTGAAGTTAGCAGTGCTGATGTTAAAGGAAAATGGGCTGTTTTCATGTTCTACCCTGCCGATTTCACATTTGTATGCCCAACTGAATTAGAAGACATGCAAGAGTCTTACGCTGAGTTGCAAAAAATCGGTTGTGAAGTCTATGCCGTTTCTACAGATACGCACTTCGTTCACAAAGCATGGCATGATACTAGTGACGCAATTGGCAAAGTAACCTACCCAATGATCGGCGATCCTACTGGTGCCATCACTCGTGGCTTCGACGTTATGATCGAAGAAGAAGCGCTAGCATTACGCGGTACTTTCGTTGTTAACAAAGATGGCATCATCAAAGTATGCGAAATTCATGACCTAGGTATTGGCCGTTCTGCTAAAGACATGGTTCGTAAAGTGAAAGCAGCACAATATGTTGATGGTCACGACGGTGAAGTTTGTCCTGCAGCATGGGAAGAAGGTCAAAAAACTTTGACTCCTAGCCTTGACTTAGTCGGCAAAATCTAAAGCACCTTTAAATAACACTGAGACTCCTCAGTGTTATTTAACCTCCTTTAGGATCGTCAATCTCACACGACCAGTAAGCCCAAATTCCTAACGACAGCACTCGCTACACTCGCCAAGATCAACACCATTCACATTCAATTAAGAGGTCACAGCCATGCTAACTCCAGAAATCAAAGAAGCATTAAAAGGGTATACGGCGAACATGGCGAATACCATCACCATAGTCATACAAACAGGTGAGCATGAAAAACGTGAAGAACTTGTCGATTTTTTAGCGGATTTAGCCTCCATTAGTGATTACATCATCGTTGAAGAACGGGATGCAGGCTTGCGTAGCCCACTCACATTTATTTTAGAGGCAGACGGCACAGCCAATGGCATTATTTTTTCAGGTATTCCTGGTGGCCATGAATTCAACTCTCTTATTTTAGCCATATTGCACTCATCTGGCACCGAGTTAAAGCTAGATGAAAGTGTTAAAAACATCGTTAAAAATGTGAGCGAAACACTACATTTTGAAGTATTCATCAGCTTAAGCTGTCATAACTGTCCGGATGTGGTTCAAGCACTCAACCAATTTGCCACACTAAATCCTAACATCAGTTCAGAAATGATTGATGGTGGATTATACCCAGCCTTAATTGAAGAACGTAACATCCAAGGCGTTCCCAGTGTTTATTTAAATGGTGAAATCTTTGCCAATGGCAATATGGATACAGCCAAACTCATTGAAAAACTGATTGCCCGAGAGCCTACCATTGCAGATGTCACGTCAACAGAACCTCAACTTCCAGTACAGGACGTATTGATTATTGGTGGTGGCCCTGCAGGTATCTCTGCAGCCATTTACTCTGCTCGTAAAGGTCTTAAAGTCACCGTTATTGCAGATCGCATTGGTGGCCAAGTTAAAGATACCATGGATATTGAGAACTTAATTTCCGTCATTAAAACCACTGGCCCAGAACTATCCAACGCATTATTAGCCCACATGAATGAATATGAGGTCACGACCAAAGAGCATTTTCGGGTAGACAAAATCATCAATGACGATGAGACAAAAACCGTACACTTATCCTCAGGTGAGATCATTGAAACCCGTTCCATCATTATCGCCACCGGCGCCCAGTGGAGAGAACTTGGCGTACCTGGTGAGAAAGAGAATATCGGCAATGGTGTTGCTTACTGTCCACACTGTGATGGTCCATTCTTCAAGGGCAAGGACATCGCAGTCATTGGTGGTGGAAACTCCGGCATAGAAGCCGCGTTAGATTTGTCGGGCATTGTAAAATCGGTCACCGTTTTTGAATTTTTACCTGATTTAAAAGCAGATAAAATTCTAATCGACCAAATTGAAAAGCGGGATAATATTACCGTACACACCAACGTAGCAACTCAGCAAATTATTGCGGCCGACGGCAAAGTAACCGCCATTGAATATCAGAACCGTGAAACAGAAGAGGTAAAACAATTACCGTTAGCGGGTATTTTTGTTCAAATTGGTTTATTGCCAAACAATGGATTTTTAAAAGAGGTGGTTGACCTGTCCCCTTATGGAGAAGTCTTAATCAACGAACGTTGCGAAACCAATGTCACTGGTATTTACGCCTGCGGTGATGTCACGACAGTACCATACAAACAAATCGTCATCGCCATGGGTGAAGGCTCAAAAGCCGCACTCAGCGCGTATGATTACTTGTTAAAATCAAACTAATTTGCCACGATTAATCACCAATATGAATAATATAAGAGCAAGCTCTTATATTCAGACACACAACATAGAATTTTCGGCTAAAAACATAAAAAAAGGATAAGACTATGAGCGATGACATTATCAAAAATTTAGGCCCTCTAGCCCCATTAACCGGTACCTGGGCAAGTGATTTAGGGGTAGACGTATCCAGAATTCACAGTAAAGAAACCACCACAAAATATCGAGAAGAAGCCACTTTTGCCCCTTTAGGCCCTGTCAATAATGGTCCACAAGCACTCTACGGCCTACGTTATAACATGACTGCATGGCGTTTAGGTGAGGCCGATGGTTTCCATGAAGAAGTCGGCTATTGGTTATGGGATGGTGATAGAGGCCAAGTTTTACGTTGCGTTATAGTCCCTCGTGGGGTGCTCGTTAATGCGGGTGGTGATGCTAAAGCCGACAGCAAAAACTTTCACTTAGAAGCCGAAGTCGGCTCAGAAACCTATGGCATTATGTCTAACAAATATTTAGATGAGTCTTACAAAACAAAAAAATATACCATGGATGTGACCATCAATGATGATGGCACTTACAGCTACGAACAAGATACCCAGTTATGGATCCCTATTAACAAAGCCATCTTCCATCATACCGATAAAAACACCTTAACCAAAGTATCTTAATACTCTCTTAAATCATGGGTAGGGTGAACGGATTCAGCCTGCTTATAAAGGAATAGCATGAAAATAACGATTGTTAGTGGTAGTCATCGCGCACCGTCTCAAAGTGAAAAAGTGGCCCGTTATCTTGAGTCTGTCATCACAAAAGAAAATGACAATGTAGAAGTCTATTTCTACAACTTAGCCAATAACCCATTGCCCTTATGGGATCAGTCAATTTGGGAGTCAGACCAAACATGGATAGATCGCTTAGCACCCATCAAAGAAGAACTCGCCAGCAGTGATGCCTTTATTTTTGTGGTACCAGAGTGGCACGGGATGGTGCCCTCAGGCTTTAAAAACTTCTTACTGATGTTTAACCGCTTTGAGCTAGGCCACAAACCGGCATTAATCACCAGTGTTTCTTCCGGTATTGGCGGCACATATCCTGTTACTGAGTTACGCATGAACAGCAGCAAAAACAATCGCTTATGCTACATTCCTGAGAGTTTAATTATTCGCAATGTAGAACAAGTGCTCAACGAAGACCCTAAAGACAACACAGAGGAAGAGGACAGTTATTACCGCGGACGTATTAGTTGGTGTTTGGATATTTTAGTGGGTTATGCAGACGCATTAAAAGCCATGCGTGAAAAAATCACTGTTCACCATGATGACTACTCAAACGGCATGTAGCCTTTAGTAACACAGAAATGTAAACGCCTAAAAGCAAGAAAGGTGATGCACAATACATCTCTTCTTCTTGCTTTTTTATTGGACAATTTTGCGTTCAGTGCCTTTGCCTTTTGCACACAACATATCTTGATCAGCGTCTGCTACAATTATCATTATTCCAGCAAGCACCAGCAGTGCTATCATACTCTCCCTGCCAATAGCCAATAGAGCCTGTTACATCATGAATAAACCCGTAATATCACACTACAAGCAACGAGACATTCGTAAAGATGGCACCATTAAGTACCTTCTCATGAATGTGAGAAAAAGCGGATACCCTGAATTTCGCTTAAAGCAACCCGCCACTTCATTAGTGGTGAACCAAGAAGACTTTAGATCGTCTTTTCGCCAAGCCTGTAAACTGGTGCAGCCCTACTTAAAAACAAGCTTAAAAACATTGTATCAGTGTGAAAGCGTATATAAGAAAAAATACTTAGCCTACTTTGAATAAGAACCCTACCTATAAACTCAAGTAACCACACCTAACAGGAAACAGAGTGATGAATATAATGAAGGCTATTGTCTCGTACTTAATACTCATGAGCGTCTCTTTTTGTGCGCTTGCAGATGGAGGCCAGCTCACTCATCAAGATACTCAAGGTTGCCTCGCCGTTGAACAAGGCCAAGTTATCTTGGATATGGTTTGCAAAAAAACGGATAAATCAACTCACTGGGTTGATTTTTACAACAATGGCTGGATGAGTGTTTCTACCGATAAGTGCTTAAGTGCTAACTCGTCGACTGAGAAACCGGTACTCATTGCATGCGATCGCTACTCCAAGCATTTGTTAAAATCAATTGGTGATAACGACGTTGTGCAATTAGGACTAAACAATCAGTGCATTGAAGCCTTTATGAGTACAAAAGGCAGTGCGATGTTTTTGGTGGATTGTGCCGAAGATGATACTCAGTATTTTAAGTATATTTGGTAAAGTGTCGTGTGACCGAGGTGAATGAATCTCACCTCGGTCATTTGATTAACGGCTAAGTTTTACAGCTAAGCCATTTCATTAAAACTCTTCAACAAGACTTTCAATTCCTCTTTATTCGCGCAGTGTAATGTCACGGCGGTTTTTTCACCATTCTGTTTTACACTCACTTTCAAACTCGTTTGTTCACTGTATTTCGCTAAGATTTTCTGATCTTTTTTAGCCCATAAGCTCACCGGGTTTGCCGCTGGCGCCTCTTTCTCATCTGTTGCGGTAAGTGCTGTACAACGACGATGCAATTCTCGACTAGACCAGCCATTTTCAATCACTTGATTTGCCAATGTAATCATCTCAGCTTCAGTTAGCTTAAACTCCAACAAAATTTGAGCATGCGTTTTTGGAAAGAGGGCAGGGTTTTCATTTAAAAGCTGCTGAACAGGGTTAGGTAATTTTAACAACTTCAATAAGTTACTTACCACAGATTTGCTTTTACCCAAGTTCAACAACATGGCAATTTTCATGTTAGGTAGGCGTAGTTGTTGTTGTAATTTCTGAGCAACATTCGCTTGGTCAATGGCAGGCGGATTTTGCCTGTGAAAATTTTCAATCACACCGGCAAGCAATGACTGGGTATCACTATATTCTGTAATCCGAGCAGGGATATGACTTAAACCTGCTTTTTGAGCCGCTAACCAACGACATTCTCCCGATATTAATTCAAAATCGTTACCATCACGCCGAACAATAATCGGTTGTACAATACCCATTTGTTCTTTAGTGGTAGGATCCACTTGTAAACAGGATTTGGCCATTTCTTCAATGTAATGGTCATCAATATGCGTTCGATACTGAAAAGGGCTACGACGTATGCGCTTTATGGCCAGCATATCAAATTCGGCCAATGGCTCATCAACAACAGCTTCTACTAACTCAGGAATGTTGGTGCTTGTTGCTTCCGCTTTCATATCCGTAAAAAATGACATTATTGGTTCTCCCAGCCATGTTGCACATAAGTCATAATTTCATCACACAATTTTTTGGTATAGTTCATCGAGTTTTTAACCGCCGTATTTTTATTCTTACCGCGCAACTCATACACAGAAGATAAATTGTTACCGGCGGTAATAAACCCCTCAGAGGTTGGTATGGTGCTATCTAAAATAATGCCATCAAACTGTTCCCGTAAAAACGCTTCAGCGGCCACAGCTTGCTTGTTACCATTATGATTATTAATGAAAAAATTAATGGATTGAATATTTTCTTCTACATCCGTGAATAAAGACTTCATTCTATTCAAATAGGTCATCGACGAAGTGAAGGTATTTAAATCAGGCAAAATAGGTAGTAACAAATGGTCTGACGCCAGTAGGGCATTGAGCGTCATCGGCCCTTGGTTTGGCCCGCAATCACACAAAATAATGTCATAGTCTTGTTTGACAAATTCTAGTGCCAATTTCAACCGGTATACCGCAGGACCCAATTTTTTGGTATTGCTTTTTTTAGGGTCTGGTAAGCTGTAATCCGTATCTTCCATTTCTTCATGAGCAGGGATAAGATCTACTGTAGGCCAGTGGGTTTCACGAATCACATCTTTAATTAACAATGGATCATCTAATAGGACATTTTTAATCGTTTCTTCAGCAGTAAAATCAAACGTTTGATTGAAATTACATTTATAGGTGAGGGTGCCTTGGGGGTCCAAATCAATTAATAATATTCTATAACCCCTTAAAGCTAATTCATGTGCCAGCGATATGGTGGTATTGGTTTTACCCACGCCACCTTTATAAATGGTTACCGAAACAACCGCGGCACTTGCGCCTTCAGGTTTTGATTTTCCTAACCCTAATTCACGCCGAATAAAATTTAGTCTTTCTAAAGAGTATGCTCGATGACCACTTTGGTCATATTCAGGCATGCCTAATTTACCACTGCCATCTGGCTTTTCATGCTTGCGAATAGTTTGTTGATGGCAGCCTAATATAGCTGCAGCCTCACCAATTTTCCAGGTTCTAAGTTGACGCGTTTCATGAGGGTTGGCCAAAATTTTAGTATATGCTTTTAAAGCGTTTTGACCACGGGTAATAGGGGTAGACAGTAAATCAGCAGCAGAGCCGACCTTATTTTGTTTGTTTGCCAGCATAAACAGTTCCATTGTTTTGTTGTTGTTATTAACAGCTAAGATATACCGTCATTAAAAAAAACACCAGTGTAATTGCCCCGTTAAAGCCAAGCAAGATACGTTAAATAGCATAGATATTTCTTATAATATCTATTACATACAACAATATAGCGGCTAATCGTTCACGCGCATGAACAACGATGCATCACCTAAATAGGGGATAGCAAAACGTAATAACTGCTGTATATTGGTAAGCATGAAAATGATAATAAAATAATTATCTTGAACTCGATTTTTGCTCGATTAAAGCTGTACTGACAAGGATAGTAAACTCAATGTTACCCATAACACTCATGCTAAACGAATCCATCATTGCTAAAATAGGCATGATTAAAACGCACTGTGACCTCAACAATGAACCTTTTTCACTATTAGATATTTTTCAAGCAGCGCTGATAGAAGCATTAGATCAATCAGGCGATGACTATAATGCTAATCATTAATCACCTAGCTATGCTTAAATAACTAATGATGCATTGTATGGCCATCATGCTCCATGGCATCTTGGTCTTGGCTTTGCCCGTGCTGGCTATGATCCATCCCTGCATGACCGCCACCAAATAACATCACCAAACCTAAGGCCACAATTAGGCCTCCAGCCACAAAGCGAACAACCGGTTGTTTCGCCCAAGCATTCAATTTATGTGCAAAAACCCCCATCACCACCAATGTGGGCAACGTACCCAATGCAAAAGCCATCATTAATCCTGCACCATTCACAGGATTCGCACTCACTAATGCCCATGACAAAATAGAGTAAACCATGCCGCAAGGTAACCAACCCCACACCAAACCCACCATGTAAGCATGAAAAAGGGACTTAACCGGTAAAAAGCGCCGACCAAATGGCTCGAGCCATTTCCATAAGTGCGAACCGGCTTTTTCGACCGGCAACAATACCGCGGATAAACCCGCAATATACAAGCCTAACAGCACCATAAACGTACCAGATAAAATTTGCCCAACCCGATTAATGTGTTCTGGTGCCACAAAATTGAGGGCAAAATAGCCAATGCTGCCAGCAATCGCACCGGCAATCATATAACTACTCATACGACCTAAGTTATATAAAAGGTTCGACCAAATGGGCTTCGTGGCTGTTTGAGTCCCTAAAATCCCGACAATCCCACCACACATACCAATACAATGTGTCGAGCCTACTAGCCCCACTAAAAAAGCAGATAGCAATGTATATTCTTCTGTCATGCAAAACCCTTTTTTTTATTTTAAGCACATTACGCCATAGTTAATTAGAACATTAGCAACAATTAAGCCAGTTTCTATGGCGATAGCCAGTATCGCAAGCTTGGTAGCGCGGGTCATGCACCTTTAAATTTATCATGGCAGAATGATGCATATCACACACTAACCTATGTCAAATCACAGAGTGCAGGTTACGTCTATAATACTAAGAGATAAACAATAGCTGAAAGATCTATGACCATAAGTATGCAACACATTCTCAGTAGCACACCGAATTTTAAATTCGTCTCTGGCACGTACCAGAAACTGAATCTTGCCATGCAGAGTCCTGATACGTCTAATGCTCAAATCGTCGAGATCCTTAAATCAGATGGCGCTATTCATCAACAATTAATGACTGTCATCAACAGCAGTCATATTCCATTCCCCACACTTATTGATAATTTAACCGCTGCTGTCAATATCATTGGCACTTCTCAAATACGAGATTTAGTCTTAGCCATCAGCATTATCAAGCTTTCTCATCAGCTGCCAGCATCAAATGACATTGATATACAACAATTTTGGCAGCAAAGCATTGCCTGCGGACTCACGGCAAGAGTCATTGCAACATTTCGCCGCGAGTTTAATTTAGAGTCTTATTTTATTGCCGGTTTATTACACAATATCGGCCAATTATTCTTAAGCACCAGCGCACCAGATGACTACCGACAATGCCAACAAATAGCCATTGAGACGAAAACAGCGCAGCATGAGGTTGAGCTAGCGCACTTTGGCTTTAACCATGCAACGTTAGGGGCGAGGTTGTTAGAACAGTGGCTACTTCCACCCCACTTACAGGAAATTGCTGAATTTCATCATCAGCCTGAGAAAGCCGTTGAATATCCACCGCTAGTCGCACTCATCAGTTTTGCGGATGCAATGACGTATAACATTGGTTATGGTCAGCAATATAACTGCCTTTCAAACGCCATTGACCCCCTGTATATAGAGCAGTGGGGAGTTTCTGAAAAAAACCATGCTGCCATAGAACATCAAACCAAAGCCCTAATGCCTAACACGGTCAGCGCCTTTCTGAAGTTATGATATGATGGCAAGCCCACTTCAGGCATTGAGGCTAGGCATGCGCTTTTTAGGATTTATCTCGTGTTATTTACTGCTGATGCACAGCGCGTTATCAGCCACAAAACCCCTCAACATTGTGACCAGTATTCCGCCGTTATACGCGATAACTGCAAACTTGTTAGATGATGCTGACACCCTACAATTACTCTTTAAAGCCAACCAATCCCCTCACCAGACTCGATTAAAACCCTCCATGGCGAAGCATATTATTGCCGCTGATTTAATCATCGCGATTGATAGCTTATGTTTTGAACAAACCTTAAATAAAATTCGCCACCGAAAAATCAATGGCCAGTGGCTAGAATTGTTAGATGCTAACAGCATTATTAAATACGACAATACGGATCATGCACACGAAGCTGAAGAAGGAGGGGAGGCTCACTGCCATACAGATCCACATATTTGGCTAGACCCACAAAATGCAATTAACATTGCCCAAGTCATTACAGAAAAACTCAGCGAATTAAAGCCAAGCAATGCGCCTGCTTTTCAACAACGATTCGCAGCCTTAAAAAAGCGGCTTATTCAATTAGACCAACAGATTAAAACCCAACTCTCAGGCGCCAATAAAACCACCTATGTGCTGTACCATAATGCTTTTCACTATTTTGAAAAACGCTATAAACTCAGTGCTTTAGATATTGTCATGCCGAACCCTGAAATAAGACCAGGGCTCAAAAGCTTGCGCCAAACACGCCATGCACTCAACGATGGTCAAGCCCACTGCTTATTTACAGAGCCTCAGTTTTCCACACAAACGTTACACTCAATAAGCCGAGGGTTACCCGTCACGTTACACACCCTGGACCCACTTGGTATAGAAATTAAACTCGATAAAAATCACTATTTCACCCTGCTCCTACAGTTAGCAGAAGGTTTTTCTGCTTGTTTTAGGCCAGACTAGGGCATTATTTGCATTTGATTAACGAAATATTTTACAATAACAAAGAGAACATAAAGAGGTCTTAGAGGTATTTTCCACCCCTTTTGTTCATTTGTTGAAAGACCTAACATTCACCGGCAAAACATTACAACTCTAGATAAGGCGCTCATTCCATCCCGAATATGGATACTGTCTATGAAACAAAAAGTATCCACCATGAAGACATTGAAGCATGACTATATTCAGGATTTTAGTAATACCTTAGATAAGGTGGTTTATTGTGAAAAAACAATGCGATAATAGCCGCAACGAAGGAGCGTTTGATGAACCAAAACACTGATATACTCACCTCTCTAAATCCAGAACAGGCGGATGCCGTTACCGCAAATAATGGGCCGGTCTTAATTTTAGCAGGTGCTGGCAGTGGTAAAACGCGAGTGTTGGTTCATCGTATTGCTTGGTTAATTCAGCAGCAGCAAGTTGCTCCTCATGACATTTTGGCCGTGACATTTACCAATAAAGCAGCCAAAGAAATGCGCGTCCGCATTGAATCATTATTACCCTTTTCAATTGCAGGCATGTGGGTAGGCACTTTTCATGGCTTAGCCAATCGATTACTGCGCGCTCATTATCAACAAGCTAAATTACCTCAAACCTTCCAAATTTTAGACAGTGCCGATCAACTACAAATGATCAAACGTATCTGTAAAGACTTAGAGTTAGACCCTAAAAAATGGCCGCCAAAACAGTTCCAATGGATGATCAGCGACCATAAAGAACGAGGGTTACGTGCCCGCCATGTTAATCCTGAAGGGGATTACCAGCTCCAAAAAATGA
>Ga0233435_1002083_pt1 | contig 17576 bp, 18 predicted proteins | sample SI_122_August201_3_FD_182735 | JGI IMG/M metagenome (GOLD analysis project Ga0233435, IMG submission 182735) | Seawater microbial communities from Saanich Inlet, British Columbia, Canada - SI_122_August2016_135_MG | ecosystem: Environmental > Aquatic > Marine > Inlet | place: Canada: British... | reverse complement strand
AGCCCAGCTGCGTTACTATCTCTACTTCTATTTTTTAGTACAATATCATCAATAAGATTAGCAATTGCTAAAGGAGGAGAGCCGGCGAACATTATAAATCTCATCTCGTCTTCTGTGGCGCCTATATCGTTTAACATTGCTTTGAAATCATTATCATAATTCTTTGTAATTGCTGTTATGTCTTTATCTAGTTCGCTTAAACTTTTGGTTACGTTTTTAATATATCCTTCAAAACTCATTGGAGATTGATTATATTCGCTTAAAATTATATAAGTAATAGGGCTTAAAACAAGCTTGAGTGTTCCCTTGCCTAACTGTACAGCAGTCATTGCTACATTCTTAACAGCCTTCATTGTAGGCGCAACAATGCCCTTCCAGTCATCAAATTCTGATTCGTTTAACTTTTCTATTTTAATTTTTTTATTTTTTATCTTGAGTGATTTCATTATGTCTATCTTTCTCATATAAGATTATTTTTCTATTATATATATTTTGACACTTTACAATTAGAGACTTTTCAAAGTCATTTAGCGTATGCTTTTTTGTTTTTGAGTGTCTTGTAGAGAAATTTTTCCTTACGGTTGGGTGCAAGTATGTAATTAGAAATTTCTTTATTCTAATCCAGTTATCTTCTTTGTAGAATTCAAATAACTCTTCTATTAATTCTAGCGCTTTTTCTTCATCACTCATAATTCTATACTTTTAAAGGTAACAATAAATAAGGATCACACAACTTGTTTGTTGTAAGATTTATATTGTTATCATTGAAATTTAATGTTTCTAAGTTTTTAATCTTATAGTTAGTATCTGTTTTATCATCATAGTAATAAACAAAATTATTTACAATATTGTTTTCAAATAAAAAGTTATACATTTCTAAAGCTATCATTTGTCTAGCAATATTACTTTTATAGATGCTAACTTCATCTTCAGTAATATTTTCTGTAGTTATTATTTCTTTAACTCTTTTACAGCTTATTTTGTAATCAAATTTAATATTGTCTTTTATAATAGTATTAAAGTTAAAAGCGTGATTTCTGTTAGTAGAGTTAAATAAGTATGTTTTACTTTTTAATTGGGAAATAAACATATTATATATCTTCCGGTGATCGTTTATATAAACAGGCATCACAGGTTTCAATATGTCAAACAAACTATTAATGTCGTTTTTAAATTTAACAGTATTATCTATGAGTATTGACTTATTTTTTTTATGATAAACGCCTATTCTTTTTTTGGTCTTTGTGAAAGAGTAAAGACCAAGTGTATAGAATGTTGATGTATTTTCGGAATAAGTAATAGCAATAAACTTGCTCGGATTTTTCTTTATATTGTAATAGTCGTTTAAGTTTTTGCTGTCAATTGAAGAAAGTAAGCGCGTAAATATATTGTATAGATAGTGATCTTTTCTGTAGTGTTTGTTAATGTTTTGCAAGTCTATTCCAGAGATATCTCTTTCTAAACTTGTTCCCATATCTATTACTATTTTGTTTTTTTCATTGGACCATCTTATTGCAAAAACATATCCTTGATAGTAATTAAATAGTCTTTGTTTTTTGCAGCTAGCAAATATGTTTTTTATAAATACTAAAAGCTTTCCGACGTCGGTGCATACACGGTTATCATAAACATTTAAAAAGTCTATAAGCTTAGACATTTCTCTTTAAGATATCAAGTATTTCTTTTTTTTCTTGCAGACTTTCAATCTTTATAGGAGTCAGACTAGACTTTTCTGCCTCTTCTTTTGATTTTTGTTTTTTCAACATTGACTTTGCTTTTTCGCTTGAAACAGAGCCGCTTTTATTGATATTAAACATCATATCTGCAGGAGTATTAGCAGCTTTTCCTGCCACGTCTTGTTGTGTAATCTGGACTAATCCTTTAAGAAGTATATAAAGAACATCCTTTTCAGAGGTAACAAGCCTTTCAAAATACAAGTTTAACTCTTCATTGACATCGTCATCAGTTAAAGATTTTGACGCGCGAAATCTATTTAGTAAATCTATTAATTTTTCAAAATCACGTGCATCACCTAGATTTATTATTTTTTGAAGATCTTTTTTTGTTTCTACTTCTTCTTCTTCACTGTCATCTTTTTCTACTTCTGTAGACTTGTCGCCAGAATTGTCATCATCATCATCTTCTTCAAGACTGTCGTTCAAAGTCTTATCAGGTGCATGTATTCCTTCTTTACGCATGTCAATTATAAAATTTTCTGACTCTTTTTTTGCCTCAGCCCAATCACCTTCAGCTAAAATGTCGTTAAGCATATCAATTACTTTATTGCTCATTATCTATTCTCCCATACGATTCTATTTTGCCATCTTTCGTTATAAAGAACATTACGTAGTCTTCTTCTCTCATCTTCTTCTTTTACGTGATTTTCTATTTGACGTCTATCTTTGTCTTCTACTACTCTTTTATCTAAATCTTTAACAAACTTATCAAATTCAAATTCCATCATCTTTTCTCCGGGCTTTTATCTTTAATAAAAAAATATTGCTTTTCAAACAATTTATCTTGTAGTCTATTAAATAACTATCAATTGAAAAACTTTTAATAATTCTGCTGTTTATAAATATGTCAATGTTTGTCATAGTTTCCAGAATGACGCTGTTTAAACAATAATCATCCACTTGAAGTAACATAGTAGTTTTATCTTTTTTGTTTGAATAAGATAAAACTGGGTACTCACTAAAATCGTCTATAGAGGCAACAAAGTTGTTTGTCTTATTTAAAGGAGCTTCTTCGAAATCAATTATATTTTTGATACTTTCACTTGCAAATATTTTTTCTTTATTGCCTTCTATCTCTATTTCTAACTTATTCTTTGTCTGCATAATAATACATTACATCTTTTTTAATTTTATCAATATCCTTAGAAGCTTCTAACTCTATTTCAGAAACTTGCCCCGACAATGAATGCAATATAACTCCAACAGTATTTTTTCTAAATCTTATTTCAATTTCTGAAGATGTCTCCCTATTATATTTTATTAATTGCACAACAAATTGTTCTAGATGTTTTATTTTTTCAAATTTATAAACTTTCTTTAAATTGTTGTCAACGCTTTCCCACGTGTCTTTTTTTACATTTTTTATAGGCTTAAAGGCATCTTCTACCTCAAACTTATTTGTATTCTCATTTAAGTAATTTGACATAATATTCTGTAAATACATTTTATATCCTTATTGGAAACTCTTGCCACCGGGACTACTTGCACCTTTGGAATTCAAATCAACAGGATCAAATCCAAAATCATCTAAATAATCAGCCAAGTCTGTTCCTTTTGCTAGTAAACTTCCAAATTTCTTTTTATAATCAGCTAAAGCTTTTTTGGTGTCTTTACCTATTTCTTCAATAACATCAGTTATCATAGGATCTGTTTCTGACCTTTTGTAAAAATCACTCAAACTCATTCCTAAAATAATTGCCTGGTCAAGCTTTGCCTCTGGATAACTTAATATCCAAGAGATAATTTCGTTTGAAGTCACACTTGATAACTTTTTAAGCTTAAAATACTCTTCACCAATAATACCTGTGTTACTAAACATATCATCTAACAACATATTAACGTCGTCTACTCCAAACATAGGACTGTTTACACCTTGAATGTTTGAACTATGCTTGGCTTTATACTTATTAACTGCTGAAGCAAAGTCTCCTCTTGGATCAGTCTTACCTAAAAAGAACTGTCTTTGTTGTTCTCTACTACCGCCTACTATAGGCACGCCAGTTCCAGTTGATTTAATTCCAGTTCTTTCCATTACAAGATAAATTATCTTGTTAAATAGAACTTTACCTTCTTCTTGCTTAACACTATCAGCACCCTCGCCAGCTGGAAGGCTTGCAGCAATCATTCCCTTACCATAGTTTTTATCAAAATACTTTTTGATAGCTTGCGCCAAGTTTATTTCAATAACAGGCCAAATGTTTTGCGAATAATATTCTTTTAGTAAACCTGTTGCAAATATTCTAAACCCAGAGTTACCATTAAACATTGAATCTAAAATAGCATATGCTGCTGTGTCTTTATCCTCTAGTTCTAGCTTCTTTAATAATACATCATACTCATCTTCTGAAGAAGCATAGTTCCTAATGCTTTGCAGCTTTTCGTTAACAGCGAGTTCAAGATTATCGTCTCTATTATAATCAAAATACCTCTTGACATACTTAGGATTAGTTGTATATGCATTTACAATTTCAAGCATATCTGACACGTCTTTTAATTTGTTAGAACGCGTATATTTACCTTTAGCTTCCAAATCTTTCAGTACGTTATAAGGAATTATCTTTTCATCCTTATCATTACCTGTTTTGCTAGCCATCCTTGTAAAAGATTTGTCATCTACAAGATCAAGAACTATTAATCTTTCAAACCATCTCTCTGCAAGATTAGCATAAATATTTGCTTTTTCATCTGAGTTACTAGAATAGAATAGTTCTTTCATCCAAGCTTTAACTCCATATTGTCTAGCACCTGCTGTGTCTCTAAACTTTCCGTAAGAAGATCTTGAAATATCTCTCCACTTCATAGGCTCATCAACAGAGTCCAGCTTGAAGCTTTTCATATATGAAAGATATTCATCAACTGATACAGATTTGTCTATTAAATCATTATATACATCGCCTCTTTTGTCGTAATTAAGAATAGTTATTCTTTCTTTTCTATCAAGCTTAGCAAGAATATCTTCTATTTCTTTTACTTCTGAATCAGTGAGATCTTCTGAAGGTATTGTGTCCGGTATTTGTTTGATATCAGGCAGTATGTTGCCTTCTAAGTCTGTCTGGAATTCGCTAAATATATCAGGGTTAACTTTTCCGGTTGACTTTTCAATCAAGGACTTAAGCCTTTTCATGTCTTCGCCAACTTCTTTAAAAAATTCTGCAGCATCGCTAGCTGTCATAGTTTCTGGTGTATTATTAACGCTTGTTACCTTATCAACATCAATAACATCGACTTCTATTTTTTCTTCTATATCTAACTCAACGTCATTGTCATCTTCAAATCTTTTATCAAATTCAATATTTTGTTGTCTTAAACTTTGAAGCTCTTCATCACTCATCTTTTCAACTTTGTCAAATTCTGCTCTTGTGTCTGATAATGGGTACATAAACTCTAGCGTTCGCTTAAAGTCAGAAATGCTGTCACTTCTTCCTGCTGACGCTCTCGCTAAAATCTTAAACAATCCCTTTTCAGTTATTGTTGAACTCTCTGGATCATAGTTTCCTATAACAAGATATTCGTGCAAGTTGTTATATACACTTCGTATTTCCTCATCTGAGAGAGATTTTCCAAAACCTTGACTTCCTGTTTGACTTTGTAAAGCTTTCTTTATGTCACTTTTGGCTGACGCATCTAGTCCCTTTGATAACCTTGCTTTTTCTTCGCTAGAAACTCCTAAAAGATATCCTGCTTGTTTCTGCATCTTTAAACAAAAATCAATAGTTGTTGCTATCCAGACTTTACGTTGCGCTAAAGTGGACAAACCGCTGTCTTCAAATCTTGTAAACGTATCAAGTTTCTTTCCAACAAAAAATTCAAATTCTGTAAATGCATCTCTTACAGGACCTTTTTGTCCCGGTTTATACATTTCTTGACTACCAAAATTCCATATTCTAGCCATTTTTTGTTTGTTCATTTTTGCAGGATCAAGGCCGCCTGTGATTGGTCCAAAGATGTTGATTATTTTTTCTTTAAAGGATGCTATTTTGTTTTCATCTGTTCCTTCGTCTTGCGCTTGAGACTCATATTCTAAGTCTTCAAGCTCAATACTTTGTAAATCTTCATCTGACGGGATTTCTTCTTCGTTTTCATTTATAAATTTTGTTATGTATTCTGACTCAACGAGGATAGACTTTTTGTACTTAACACTTTCTTTTAATAAATTGCAAAGTTTTTTATCAATATGTTTGTTAGAAAACTTAATATTATCAAGTGATTCATTTATTAGAGCGTTTGTATCTTTACCTCCAACAGGATTTCTTAAGTCATTGTACTTTTTAATAAACTTGATTCTTGATTCTACTAAGAAATTAGAGCTATTAGAATCCTTAAGACACTCCTTACAGAAGTTAATTAAACTAGATTCCTCAGGGTACTTTCCGTTTGAATAATTTAGTGAATTTATATAACAATTAAATTCCTCATTCAATCGTTCAGAGTTTAAAATGTTAGTATCAAATAGAGTGGAAAGTATAAAGTATTTTCTTTTATAACTGTTACTTTTATATTCTAATAATTTTTTAACATTACAAGATTTGTCTTTTAAATTCATTATTTTAATCCTCACCAACTACTTCTAAAACTGCATTATATATTTTAACTATATCTTTTTTAGTAAACTCTTTATTTTCTGATTTTGATAAAATGTGGTTTATAGTATTTTTTAGTTCAATTACGTTGTCTGGTATCTTATCAATACTTTGATTAACTGTGTATAACTGTACTGGGCTTATTTCACTTGGTTTAATTACATCTACTACAAATTCAGTTTTATCAACCTCTTCATCACTTCCAGGAGTATCTGGGCCAGGCCTGTCGTACATACCGTATTTTATATGATTACCTGGAGCCATATCTTCTGTCCCTAAACGAAATTCAAATAAAAGTTCTTGAATTTTGTCTTTGACTTTTTTGTTAATTTTCATAAATAAAAATCCTATGATTGATTTAATGATAATTATTCTTTTTCTTTTCTTTCTTTATCTTTAAATCAAAAAGATCAAACTCGTCTAAGTCTAAGTCTTCCCACAAAGTCCATAATTCTTTTGCAAAATTAGAGAGAATAATAATGTCACTTGATAAAATATTTATATCCTTAGAATTTTTACTATTGATTTTTTCAAGCTCTAATATTTTGTCATCTTTTTCCTTAATCTGAGCTTCTAAACATATTACTCTATTTTTTATTTCTTTCACATCTTTAATCAAGCCAATTATTTCGCTAATATTATGTTCAGCTAAGTGGCGAATTTTTCTCAATAACATCATACAAATCTTTCGGATTGATATCTTTCAATTTGTTAATTTTATTTTCTTTTATTAGATTAACACGATCTTCAACTAAGCTTAAAAGATGATTGTCTCCTTCAACAATTTTTTCTGACACTAGTTTGAAAAATTGTTGCATTGAAATTTCATTAACAAACAACTGTGCTCTTAATTTCTTGTGAACTTCTCCAGGTAGTTCTATGTGCACAGTTTTATTATTGATTATTTTTTTAATTTGTTTACTAGTTTGTGTATCTTGTTTTCCCATTTTTAAGACTGCTTTGACGCGCCAGCAGCTGTGTATGTTTTATTAACTGGCTCGATAAACTTTTTATCTTCAATACCAAACTGACTATATAACTCTTTATGAAACAACTCTTCAAATTCCCTTATATGTTCATCAGACTTGCTTCCACTATTTAAAATTAGTACATTTATAGCGCCTTGTTTAACAATATCATGTTTTGAAAATAAGTTGTCAAAATTCTTGTATGTATTTATTGCAGAAGAGACATATTTTTCCATATTAATGTCTACGCCTTTTTTGAACTTAGTAATAATATCAGTACTTTTTGCTATCGCTGTGTCTAAATCTTCCATCGCGCTTGTAAGTTTTTTTATATTCTTGTCATCTTCGTTTAAAAACTCTTTTAAAGTGAAGTTAGAATAAATTTTTCCATCACTTATACTTCCTAATGTTTCTTCTTTGCTTGCACCTGCTGCTGTCATGTACGCATTAGCCATTACACCCTCAACAGCATCTAACTCATTTGCTACACTAAAAAGCTTCGAAGCTATACTCTCCATGTCTTTTGCGTTTTGTGCAAGAACAGCATCTGTTAAGCCTTCATCAGCTTCTGACGCTTCAGGTTCATCGCTATCAGGCTCATCACTATCAGGCTCATCACTATCAGGTTCATCGCTATCAGCTTCTGACGCTTCAGGTTCATCATCCAGCGCGCTAAACATGTCATCAGTCTTGTCATTAGACTCATCATCTTTTTTGTCGTCTTTTTTGTCTTCATCTTCTTCTAAAAGAATGCTAAGACTTGACAACTTATTCTCATTTAAAATATCATATATTTTTTTTCCATAAGAATTGTTCATTTTTTTTCCTTACAAGATCTTGTTTATTTTTTCTGACTTTTTGATTCTATCTTCGATGACACTCCAGTTAAGCTCTTTCATCATACCGAAAACATAGGCTTTCCTGTTCGTCAGATAATCCCTGTAATAACTATGTTCCCAACAATCAATAACTATCACTGGGATCATTCCAATCATTACGTTGTCACTATGAAGATCTATAATAGAATTAACATATCTCTTTAAGTATGGGTTATAAAAAGTCACAGCCCACCCGTTTCTAGCTGATAAGCAGCATGCAACAAAATCTTCCTGCCAAGAATCAAAAGTTCCAAAGTCTCTTGAAAGTTTCATATAAGATAATGAGTTCATGTTTACTTGGCTATTTAAATCACTTATGTTTTGAAAATAAAGTCCATGCAAAAAAGATGCGTTATGATTATATGCCTCATCAATTTTTAGACTACGAAACTCAGATGAATTTAAGTTTGCTCCACTTTTATCACACCCATCAATTTTTGCTGATATTTCGTTTAGCTTCTTGGAATACCCTTCTAGAAGTTCTTGATGTGCGTTTTTTGTCTTGTCTGAAAGTAGTTCTGTTTGTAAATCAAATTTACTTGCTTGTGTTACATACACCTCTTTTATAACATTTTCCTCTTTATCTTTTTTTTCTAAAACTTCTACAATAACTTTATTTATTAAACTTTCAATATTTTTCATAATGTGAACATCCTTTTTAACTCGTGAAAGGGTATTTTAAATTGATTGTCTTTCAATAGATACTGTTCTAAATCAGGTGCGTCTTCATCTATTTTAACATCAAACGACTTTTTATCTGTATTTGTACGAGGATGTAAATCCTTACTACCACTTTTTTTATCTGAACCTTTGTTTTCTTCTAGCGAAATATCTTCTAAACTACCTTCTTTTTTTAAAATTAAATGTTTTACGCCTTTGTCATTTACAAATACTTCGTCACTGTCAACAGACCACAAACATCCACCTGTATCATATAGTTTGAGTCCTTTTTTTAAAACAACATTCCCATTATACTCAACAGATACTTCGTTGATAAACATGTCAAGCCTACTATTATACTCTTCTCTTAACAAAGACAATATTTCTTTTTTATCGTTCATAATAACATTTCTTTACTTTATACTCACTGTCTACTTAAACCAATTTCTTAAATAAATCTTTAAGATTATTATGTGTTTCAATCTCTTCATTCAAAGAAAGACTTCCAGACTTTATCTTAGAAGTTTTCTTTCTCTTTGTAACTAGTCTATTTTCAAATAAATAACTACTTAGTTTTGTAGTGTGCACAAAACCTTCGTCAGCCCTAGGAACACTTGGTGCCTTCTCACCTTCAAACATACCAGGATCTAACTCAGTAATTTTAGCTGATCCTGACGAGTTTGAATGTGCTTCTGATTGCAACAACTCGTCAGGAGAAAGACTTTGATTTTCTGCGTGACCATTCTTTGTTAGTCCTTGTGGAACAGAAACAATATTATTACCTGTCATCACATTCAAAATATCAGTGTAAACTATATTTTTAAAATTAAGCATTTTAGTTAGCTGTCTTGCTAACTCGCCTGACTTAATTCCTCGAGTATAAAATTTTGAAAGAACTTTTGATGCTAACGCAAGTGGACCTACAACTGAATTGTAGTCAGCAACACCTTTTGAAAGAGAGTTAAACCAGCTTTTATCGCCTGGGATTGTGTGTCTAGCATTAATCTCTTGTTCTTGCGAAGCAGTGCCTGCTTGACCAGGTATTACATCAAAGTCTAACATTGGATTATGACCTTGCTGTGCAACCATACCAACAGCCTTTTTGAATGCTACATCAATTCTTTCTTCAGGAACTAAAGCTTTAATTGTTTCTATACTTTTCTCAAATCCTTGAACCATTACTTTAGCTTCTTTATCTGTAATACTCTTAAGTGCATCAGCATTTTCAGAACTAAATATTACATCAGCACTTTGACCTTTTTTTACTAGGGTTTGCATAAAAGCTTCACCGCCTTTAACTGCAGTTTTACATGTCTTGTAAAATTCACCCATTGCATCAGCTACTGATTTTTGCGCTTCTGGGCTGTCACCTGCAGCAACTTTAAGTTGACGCTCTAAAACGTTAATAAAACTTTTAATTTCAGGATCTGAATCGCCAAAATGCACAGGATGAGGAGCCATATCAGGACCGCCAAGCTTTTGAGCCATAACTTTCTTAGCAAAAGCTTTTACTACCTCAACTTTATCTTTTCCTGAAAAATTTAAAAGATTTTCGTCAAAGTCTGACCAGATACTAAAAGTTTTTAGTTTTGCTTCTACAGCGCTTGTCTCTACAGGATATTTACCTTCAAGATTTGTCATTATAATGTTTGTAGCTTTTGCCATTTCAGGACTATTGGCAGACAAAGCTTTACAAAGGGCTGGGTCAATTACTTTAACAACACCAGTTGGATCAACTTCCATCCCATGGCTGTTAAACCACATTTTATTATAATAGTTGTTTGTTGGATCATTATAGTATGAGTAAAGATCATGCTGTATCATAGTTGCTTTGCCTGTTGTAGGATCAATCATCTGACCTGAAAGTGCTTCAGGCTGTCCTGCATATTTAGCTTCGCTATAGAAATAAGCATAAAGTTGTTTCTTAACACCTTTATCAGTAAACTCAAACAAACCATGACCCATATCTTGCCCTAGTAAATTATCATTAGCTGCTGAAGCTGGGTCTGGAGAGAATTTTGAAACATATTTCGCTGCAGTTGCTGCTTTTCCTGGTATAGTCTGCATTATGAATTTAACAATTTGCTTGTCAGCATATTTTCTCATAAACATAGAAAGCCAAAGTGAGTGCACATAAGATCCAGCACCAAGTCCTGCAAGAACTGCAGTTGTATTATCTTTTTGTTTATTTGCTTCTTCTCTCTCGTCTTGCAATTCTTTTTGTTTCGCACTTGGCTCTTCACTAGCACCTTCAAATCCGGCATCGACATCCTGATCAGCTTCAAATAAAAGCTTTGCTAGAGACCCGCTAATTATATTTTCACTAAACAAACCTTCATTTTTATTGTATTCAAATCTCTTTTGATATTCTTCCTTTGATAGGCCTACAACTTTTTGAACAAGCTCGTCAATAGCCTCCTCGTGAATCTGCTCAGGTGAAATCAAATATTGTGCATGCATATCAAAAACAACATTGTCAGACATTGCAGCACCTAGTTTATTTTTTAGACCTTCAACGTCTTTTTCGCTGCCAACGCGTTGTCTTCTTTTCAATTCAGCGTCATCAGCTTTTGTAAACCTTTTGTTTTTAAGCTTTTTGACCTCCTTGTGAACAAAATCAACTAAGTTGTTTTTAATAGCAGATTTTTCAATTATGCTTACTAAAGTATCCTGCAAGTCTTTTCTTGCGTCGCTTCGCATATCAAAGTTACCGCCTAGTAACATTTTTCTAGTTGCATCAGAAACTCTATCTTTGCCAAACATAACTTCATTAAAAATCATATTGACCATAGCTTCAGTTATTACGCTATTATAATATTTTGTTTTTGCTAGCTGTCCTATAACTCTGTCGTTTAAAGATTTTGCAGCTCTTCGGTCTTCGTCGCTCAAGCTATTGAATTCGCTCATTTGCTCATCAAAATTCTTTTGGAACTCAGAAGCACCTCCTGATATGCCAGCTGTTACTGTTTTTTGAGATTGCTTGACAAAAACAGGATTAAGCCTTGCAACAATTACATCAGCAGCAGCAGCATTTACAATGTTTTTAATAACTTTTTTTGAGCTTTTATCTTCAAACAAAGTCTTTTCAATATAACTGTATGGGTCATCTTGATAATCTCTTTTAGCTTTCTCCCATTTTGCTATATCTTTCCAACTAGAAAAAGTTATCCAAGAAACAAATCCTGCCATGATAAATGGAATAGCTGCACCTACGAAAGGAATAAAAGTAATAGCTTTGACAAGCGCAAGAACCGGTGCCATTTTTAATAAATTTGCAGCACCTGCTGCAGCCATTCGCTTAATACCACTAAACAAACCTTCAGTAATTCTGCTATGTTCTTTACCAATCAACTTATCAAATGCTGAAACGATTGTCTTAGTATACGCAGCCCTCATCGCACTTTCATCAAATTTGTAATTCTTTGAAAACAGCGTGTCAAAAACTTCTTTCATTTCACCGTTGTATATGTCTTTAACATTAAGCTTAATAGCACCAAGTTCTGGATTAATAGCTAAAATGGCACGAGCCTTAAAGTTATCTATTAATGTTTTATCTTTACCTGCTTTAACTGCAGCAAATTCAACAGGCGTCATAGCTGCTAAGAAATTATTAAGAGAGCCGTCTCTGTAGATCGCGCTCATCATTTTTCTAATTACTTTATCGTTTGAAAGCTCTTCGACCGAAGAAATATTATTTTTAATTGCTGGCTTGTCTTTTCCTTTACTTACTAAAGTTTGAGTTTTTTGTTGATCATTCGCATCATCTGAATCAGTAGTTATCGCGTCTACTAAAGTCTTAGTATCATCTTCATTTAAGTCAATATCTAATTCTCCTAAACCTGATTTAAAATCTTCTACTCTAGTTTTTGCATATTCATCCATAAAACCTCGAACAATTTCAATGTCTTCTGGTCCTAATTTAAGGTATTTTCCAAAGACGTTTTCAAATCCGCCTAGATCACTAACAGATTTTTTAAGTTCGTCTGAAAGTAGCGCTGTGCTTTTATTTGTATCTTTTGTTAACGCTGTTAATCTAAATTCAAAATCACCACCACCGGCTTCACTAAGCAAGAAATAAGGCTTTTCTTCCAAATAAAACTTTACAATGTCACCTTCTCTTTTAACACTTCTTTTTTGACTGTCTGTACTCATAAAGTGAGTTAACGCAGCATTAATATCAGGATAAAACGTTTCACCTTTACTATCTGTCAATTCAAAAACGGGTGGGGTAAATATGTTAATATTAGCAAAACAATCGCTTTTGTTGTATTTCATGTAATCCTGTAATACAAATGATGAACCACTAAAACTTTTTGCGTTCATTTTAACAAAGTATTTATTTGCATCAGCTCTTTCGAAAATAATTCCTTCAACGTTTGTATTTGTAAACTTAGCAAGATTGCTAATCGAATTACTTAATACGCCGTTGTCAACTTTTGCCTTTGTCGACCATTTTTCCAGCATATTAACGAGTTCACCTGACTTAAGCCTTCTAGCGCTGTCAGACAGTATTTCGTTAGAAGCGTCTGTTGTTAATGCCAAGAAAGAAGCAATTGCTAAATATTTTCTTAAAAAGTCATTATAATCACCATCAGCAGGTTGTCCTAATGTTGTTGTTACCTCGTATTGATCATCGTCTGTTGTTTTGACTTCGTCATCTCCGCTACTTGCATCTGTCTGAGGGGTTGGACCACTGATTTGTGTTTTTATGTCCTCAAATTCAGACTTAGCTTTTGCAATAACTTCATCTTTATCAGCATCAGGCAGGAACTCCTCTAAATCTATTCTACTAGCAGTGTTAGGGTCAAAAGCAACAGTTGTTAATGCTGACTCAATTTCACTATCATTAATGCTGCCACTTTCTTTACTGTTATTCATTAAATCATTGATTAAATCAGCAGCCTCTTGTTGTTTATCATTGAGCTGATCTATAATGTCTTGTACTTCTGACTTTTGATCTCGTGTAGCGTTTTCATTAAAGTTTTTGTTGTGTTTAAAAGTAAACATTAACCGGGCATTATCTATGCTAATAGAATTTGCATAATCAGTCAGTTGTTTTAATATCTTATTAAACAAAGCTACTGTAAGATCTTGCGCTCCTATTTTAGAAAGCTCACCCTCTATTTTACTTTCTTCTCTTTCGACGCTTTCGAAAAGATCTTGTGCCGCTTTAATAATTAATGCCACTTTATCTTCTCCAGACTCGTCTTCTGAGTCGTCTTCTGGAAGCTCTTCTTGAGAAACTGAAGACATAAATCTGTCTAATTCATCTTTCAAGTCTTTAAGATCTTGTCTATCACTATCATCAACTTCAATACCGTTAAATGAATCTTTAAAGTCAGAAGAGAGTACATCGCGTAAGTCGTCAGTATTTAACAAAGGTTCATCACCCTCTATACTGTCTTTCAAATTTTTAGCTGAGTCTTGTATTTGACTTCTAAAATTACTTAAGACATCACTTAAACCTTTAACTTCATCTTGTACAGTTTCGTTATTTCGATATTGAACTCTTATTGCAGCTAATTTTACTGATAGTTCTCCAAATTGGGCAAGTGTATCTTTTAAGTCTTCTTTCGTTTCAGGATCTGAGTTAACTAATCTATTTAATTCTGATCTTACTCCAGACATAAACTCTGTATCATCATCACTCAGATTTTCTGCGCCTGCAGATTTTCCGGAGATATCATCTTTTAAGTTAGGTACTATTTGTGTAAGTTTCTTAAATATACGATCTTTCAAATTAAAAAAATTAATTTGATTACTAAACTTATCCATTATTGTATCTAAAACGTCTGCACCTTTAGTTGTTGTGGTAATTTGTTTCGCTTCATCTAACGCTTTAAAACGATTAAAGCCTTTGTCTTCTAAATATTGTAAACTTGAAGCATATATTTCCAGCAAAGACTCAGCTTGTCCTCTGTTCGGAACAAAATTTTGAATTAATTTAATATGTTTCGATTTACTTTTATTAAGTGATGTAAAAACTTTAGTAAAAGTTTCACCTCTTAAAGCCATCGTGGATTTTCTTCCGGAGCCTTTTCTTATTATACCGTCAAAAGCCAAAATATTAGTTACAGCATCAGCAGTACCACCAGGGTTCATAAGCTCACTCATATTTTCAACAGTTAAACCTTTAATTACAAGCTTTTGACCGTCTGTTGTAGTAGATTCATCTTCTGCTGCTTCTTCAAACAAAAAATCAAAGCCTTCTTTTAACGACATTTTACTGCTATTCATTAACATACCTCATTTAAATTTAAATTAGTTTTCATTCTATATATTCTATATATTAACGTATAATGTTAATTAATCTAAATCTTGTAAGATACAACTTTACGTATTTCTAACTTTTATCCCAGAACATTTCAATAAATTAATACCTGTCTTATCTCTATACTCTTCTTTATATACAACTTCTTTTATACCACTATTAATTACAGCCATAGCACAATTTTCACAAGGACTTAACGTTAAATACATGACTTTATCTTTTGGATTATTGAAATCTAACTTTAGTAACGCATTTATTTCAGCGTGCAGCAAACCACTACAACCAGGTACATCAGATTGAGGTACGTTTGACATTCCCTTGGCATTACCATTATACCCTAAAGAAAGTACCTGCGTATTATCTGACGTTACTATGATTGCTCCTACCTTAAATGTAGGGTGATGACTACGCTGCGCAATTGTTTCTGCCATCTTCATCCAGATTTTGTCCCAAGAAGGCCTATTTATATCTAACATTAAATTACTCCGAGGCTATATGTCTATTTTACTACTTGAAAATTATATCAAAACAATCTTAAAAGAAAATAAAGAATTTATAAAAGTTATTAATATATTTGATTTTGATATGACGTTGTTTAAATCAATGTCTGCACCTGATCATTGGAATACAACAGAATCAGGTTACTGGTGGAATTCTGAAGAATCTTTAAATCAAGCTTATTACGATGATAACTTAGACTCTTTATGGATTGAGAATACTATTAAAGCTGTAAAAAAATCAATGATTGATAGCAACTCATTAACAGTACTATGTACTGCAAGAAGTGATACTGATGCGATTGTTTATGTTACTAATGAGTTACTACGTCTAAAAGGATTGAAGTTTGACCAAAACTGTCTATACTATAAACCATTAAGATTCTCAGGAAGTACATCTCAATATAAAACAGAAATCATTGAACGCTTACTTAATTCATATAGTTATGCTAAAGAAGTTAATTTCTGGGAAGACAATGAACAAAACTTAAATGCTGCTAAATATTATATTGATCAAAACAACAAATATAATCCTACTAGACAAATACAATTCAACCCAATCTTAGTAAGTGTTTAATTCTTTTTTCCAAGACATTATTTTCTTTTCAAGCTTAAGACTTTTACCTTCTTCAGACGCTTCTTTCAAAGTTATTCTATTCCAAGGAAATATCTTTCCTGTATTTGATCCAGAACTTATTGTATCAATACCCTTTATAGAATATAGATAAACTTTACTATCATTTATGTCTACTCCCCTTTTAAACAAAAGCCTTTGCGGCGGTCTACCTAAATTAAACATTTCATTGTCTCCCATAAGCAACTCACTAGTAGACCAAGGTATTGCAAACTTAATTGCATCTTCTTTGTAAGGCGTCACATAAGAAAACTTGTTTAAAGATTTAAACCTTTCTTTACTACCGTGATAAAACATTCTTTTCTTAACTTCAGGTATATAATATTGAGGCTTAACCTTAAAAGGAATTATAACTTCTATATTATCAACAGCTTTATCTGTTAATATACTTTCGTCTTCTTCCTTAAATTCTCTTTCACTCCAAACTTTATACGCAGCTGCAAAACCCTGCACTCCTTTTACCAATACACTCTCACCATCAATCGTAACCGCAAATAGACACTTTTCAATTTGCGACGGCAACAACTTAAAATAATATGTATAACCTTGATTCATTAAAATCTGCTCAGGCGTAACAATATCAGACGCATTAAACAAACTTGCTTTTACAAACGAAATTTCTTTAGGATGATACTTTATATGCTCCCTATAACACTTTTCATATTTCTGATATGCTTTTCCATTATAGATGTCTTCATACTTCTTAGGTCTTATTGACTTAACAAACTTTTTGCTTTGATAAACAAACCAAACGTCTGATGATTTAAAACGTGTTCCTAAATTACTTGGAACAAAAGGCACGTTTATTTTTTTCAATTACTTTGTCTTTCTTTTTTAATTGGCTTGTTTTTTAGAATTTTTATGCCAAATAAATTTTATGGACTGTTGATTGTTAGTACTTAATTATCTTTGGTATCGGTCATTTGAATAGGGTGTTAGTAAACGAATCAGACTACTGCATTCCTTAGGCAAATCTACACAAACTAACTTTAATTCACTTATGAGGACTGGGTTATTAACATTCAACAATACTGTTAGTAAAGCTTCTTCCACATCAGCCGCTGTTAAACTTGATGATCCTTCATTAAGGACTTGCTTAATCAATCTTTTTAGTCTTTGCTCAGTTAATTTCATAATCTTTCTCCTATAACTATTACACTTTAGTTTATTATACATTTATATATTACTTTAAATTCAAAAAAATTTTTATTTTTTCAATTTCTACTCTCTAAATGTTGTGTAATGTTTTGCACATCTTGGCTCATACATTCCGTGAGAACCAACTTTTTCTTCTGCTGTTGCATTATGAATATCAAACATTGCCTCTGTAAAATACGCATCTTGATCACAAT
>Ga0233435_1002077_pt1 | contig 17628 bp, 10 predicted proteins | sample SI_122_August201_3_FD_182735 | JGI IMG/M metagenome (GOLD analysis project Ga0233435, IMG submission 182735) | Seawater microbial communities from Saanich Inlet, British Columbia, Canada - SI_122_August2016_135_MG | ecosystem: Environmental > Aquatic > Marine > Inlet | place: Canada: British... | reverse complement strand
GTGTATTCTTGTTAAATGACACAGAACCCATTGAGGGAATGATATTCTTTTCGATAGTTCCTGTATTTTGTATATTATTGAATTCTAGCATGTTCTCAATTATTATGAAAAATTGTGTATAATAATAGGTTATACTATTATTATATAAATTTATGGAGTTTTGAATCGGTATACTAAAACAACCAATCCCATTATACCGATAGTTAGATTCGCAGTTTTAAACAATTCGCGGTTAAATATACTTTGCGAATCGTCATATTTTTGTTCCGATGCGGTATGTGATTTCTGCATATCAAGTATTTTGACAGAATAATCCTTATTTTTACATAATTGTGTATCTAAACAATCTTGACGGTTATTATTGAATTTTTCACCTTGACAATCTTCATCTTTAAGAAGGGAACGAGTTGCTTCGAACTTCAATGGTTGAGACCAACCTTCTTCGCTATCGGTTCGCTTAATCGTTAATTCCCGTCCAATCACAATGAGTTCAAATTCATATCCCGCATTAAGGGACAATTTATTAGAGGGTACGGGATTCACAATCATCTTGCTATAATCCAATTTCACAATCTTTACATTCGATTCTGATGATTCAACATCTATAATATATTTTTTGTCTTTGTTATAATTTAATATATCGGTACATCGTTTATCCTTTGGCATATCTCCCGCAGTTTTAGCATTGCGGTAAAAAAAATCTTTTTCATCATAACCAACAGTAACCGCAGATGACATTCTTATTATATTATACTATAATTTTATATTTTTATACACAAATACGATAATAGTCGTAAAACATCGCAGTTGAACTTTCACGATTGAACTTACATATTTGCCCCGGTCTCATGCACATTGCTAGTGCTTGTGGATCGAATCTAGAAATTTCAGGCAATTGCTTATTTGAAAGAATATTGTAACGTTTCTTCAATTCAACTACTTCAGTATCGCCTAAAATTGTACATTTGGGAACAAAACTGTGGTTTAATATATTGTATTGAAGGCGATTAATATTATGAATGATTACAAATATTCCATCGTGGTCGTATAGGTATCTAATTCTAGTTATAATCGTATCATTGGGTTCATCGTCTATAATAATTACTAGTGTGTCTTTTTTATTAAGGATATTATCAATGTTATAGAGATCTTCAATGAGATTGTCTAAATTAGCACGGTTTATCTGTTTTGAGTTAAAGTAATGTTTAACATAAATCTTGGAATCGGTTTTTCGGTGTGAAATTGTCATGTCAAGTTGGTCGTGGTTATTCATAGCATCGATTTCATTAATACTAAATTCACTATAATCTGATATATCATAGTCTAGATTATCGAATTGGTCGATTAGCGTATTGCGCGACTTAAACAACTTTAATATACGATTGTTAGTTGTCATATTATATAAATAAGATTGATACTTTTATATAATAGTTGTATATTTTCAATTTTTTAGATTTTTTTGATTATTAAGTTATTAAAATCGAGTTCCTTCGCAGGAGGGTCAATATTGCTAGGTGTTATATCATGTAATGTATCTACATTGGGTACGCTAATTGGCATTGAATCGTTGTGTTCTGAATTGTCTCTTATATTTGGGATTGGATAATCGGTTGTGGTTTCATTGTCAACTCCACTTCCACTCGAATGGTCTTCTCCTTGATTAATAATCTTAATATTTATTGGTGGCATATGAGCGGCATGCGAATATCGTTCATGCATTGGTAGTATTGACCCTCCATTAATTGAACTATCGGGGGAAGGATCGTCGGATGGTGGTGGGGGTATATTTGACATTGATGACGAGGTTGACGAAATGGAATCATAGTCACCTTGTCTATAAATGTCTAATGCAGTAACTAATTTAATTGTGTCTGAATCGTTTATGCTTGGAGTATTTGTTTCTATTTTTAGAAAACGATCTCCAATATTTGTTACATTCCATAATCGATTTGGTGTTTCGTCTCCTCTATAATGAACTGCGTCGCCTACTACATATTCATGTGCTTGTTTTGATAGTTCATTGTACTCGGGTTTTTCGGGAGATATTTGATTTGGATTGTACGCGGGTGAACCAGGTGGGTAGTCAGGTGAATTTGGATTGTATGCGGGTGAACCAGGTGAATTTGGATTGTATGCGGGTGAACCAGGAGGATACGCAGGTGAACCGGGAGGATATGCGGGTGAACCAGGAGGATATGCGGGTGAACCAGGAGGATATGCGGGTGAACCAGGAGGATATGCGGGTGAACCGATTGGAGTAGTTGAAGGAGTGGTTGATTCAGATATCGGTGTATCTGAATGTTTATTTTCTTTGAGAGCCGTAGCCAAGTTGTTACGTGTCATCGAGATAACTTCAGTAGGTGAAATATCGGGGCTAAATAATAACTTATCAATGTTTTTGGAAAATGACATGTTCTCTAACTGCTCGATATTGTCGTCAGTGATTAAACGCATCTGTACGTTTATAGTCTGTAATTCTTGTATTAACAATTTTAATGTATATGGAACATTTACTACACTGAAACTACGTCCATATTTACTTATTTGTTCTACATGTTCGGTACCATCTAACGAACCAGTAAATTTAAGTGGACCATCAGCCATAGGACTCAGTAATATATTATTTGACTCATTATAAACAGCCATCATTCCGGTTGTGTTACAAATCGCAATCTTATATTTATCAGCGCGGTCCATCATTGATTCGCGTAGAAATTCAGACGCACCATGTGAAATGACAACATCACGTTCCATTTCTCCTATACGTAAACCACCATCATTCGCACGTCCGGATACTGGTTGACGGGTCAATTGTGTATTTGGTCCACGTGCACGATAATTTACCTTGTCCTTTACCATATGTTTCAATCTCATATAATAATTTGGACCCATAAATATTTCAGTTTCGATCTGTTCGCCAGTCATGCCATTATATAACAATTCATTTCCACTTGAATGATAACCCACCTTTGTTAGCATATCTCCAAATACTTTGATTTTAGAACCTTTATTATTAAACGCCGTACAGTCGCCAAATCCACCATATTCGGCCACCGCTTTTCCTACAATGCATTCTACCAAATGACCTATAGTCATACGAGATGGTATCGCATGTGGGTTAATTATTATATCAGGACGAACTCCATCTCGTGTAAACGGCATATCTTTTTCTGGAATTACTAGTCCAACTGTTCCTTTTTGACCGGCACGAGATGCCATTTTATCGCCAATGTTTGGTATTCTAACTTCGCGAACTCGTACTTTGGCAATACGTTTGCCTTCTTCTCCCTCAGTAATGAATGTTTTATCAACGGTTCCAATTTGACCCTTTTTAGTTGTTTTTGACATATCAGTAACAATGTCGGGTTCGCCAGAATTTTTAGACGTTAATCCAATTAACACTGTTTTATCTTTTATTTCTGTATTTTCTCGTATAATACCATGTTTATCCAACTTGCTATAATCATAGCCGGGTTTTGTCCCAACTATGTGCGGTTCAGACTCAATGTTAGTAAATGTTTTATCAATACTATCTTCTCCTTGTTTGCTTAATTCTTCATGTGTTTCATACGTCGTATAATAAGTTGTTTGAAACAATCCTCGTTTTAATGCTCCTTCGTTAAATAAAATGGCGTCTTCCACGTTATATCCAGTATAACACATGATTGCAACAATTGTATTCTCGCCATATGGATTTTCTTCTTTGTTAATATAATCTAAATACCGCGACTTTACTAATGGTGTCTGACCCGATGTTAGCACAACTGCGGTCTTATCCATTCGTACCTGAAAATTACTATGATACATAGAACACGCCTGTTTACTTTGACCGCATGAAAATGAATTACGAGATGCCGGATTATTTTCTGGAAAGTTAATAATGTTCGCCATTGTGCCAAATATTAACGATTCGTGAATTTCTAGATGAGTATGCTTATCTTGTGTAGTTTTTTCTAGGTCTTCTTTATTTAATGCGATTAACGCATTTTCGGTTTCATTTGTATCAATATAATCAATTATTGCTTTCTCTTCTAGGAATCGTTTCATTCGTGCAGGATTAGTCTCCGAATTAATACCTTCGTACAATTCAGATAATTCATACATACCATAGTCATTGGGATTAAAGTCAGACACACTTTTCTTATTAAATCCACTAACTAAATCATTCCACGTATAATCATTTTCATCAATGCGCTTCCGTATATTATCCTTATCAAATGACATTTTATTAGTATCGGGATCGCGATAAAAAATAGGACGACAAATACGACCTGCGTCATTATAAATAAAAATAGTATTTTGAGCGATTTCAAAAGTTACGCTTGTATAAATTGGTAATAACCCATTGCGTCGAAATAAACGTATTTTATCTACAGTTTCACTTGGATTAGTAATCGCACCGCACCATAATCCATTTATAATGACTTTTGTCAATGTTGATAATTTAAAGGGAGTACATTCTTCTAATAGTTTCATTTCTGCCTTCTCTCTCAGCCAATTAATCATTGGTTCGCGAGAAACCCCTTGGGTTATATATGCCGTTATTGCCATATGTTTATGTATACCGATGTTACCACCATCAGGGGTATCAATTGGGTCAAACATACCCCATTGTGTACTATGAAGGACACGAGGGCCAATTAATTTAACACTCGCATCAAGAGGTAAATTAGTTTTACGTAGGTGACTCAGTGCGGAATTATAAGAAAGGCGATTTAAATCTTGTACTACACCTATACGCTTTGTATGTGATTGCGACCCCCAATTACCATTAAATGCTACTCTGAACCCCTCTTCTACGCTTCGATTACTTAATATCTGTTTATAATTTTGTTCTATTAATGATTGTAAATTATCTTCAAAATCAGCACGGTTAAATGTTAGTATGGATTCAAACCCTAAATGAATTTCACGAAGTTGAATATTATAATATTCTCGGAATAAATCGTACATAAGCGACCCAACCAATTCAATGCGCTTATATTTGAAATTATCTCTGTCAGTTGGCTCTTCATTACCATTATATACAGACAACAATCGAAATGTAATATATCCCAAATAATATGCTTTATCAATATAATTTGTCTCGCCGACATGTGGTAAAAAATAGTCGGCTAATATTTCAAGTGCGTGCGATACGGTTTTTCCTTTTGTAAATGATGCTATATATTTTAATGCGGTTCGCTGTGTCATTATTCCTCCTGCATCGTGAACGGAAGGAATAAACATATCAACCATATTATCATATTTTTCTATGTCGAGTAAACACATTGTAATGATATCCTTGTCTGAAATAATACCAAGTGCCCGAAATACAATAAATAAAGGTACTGGTTTTCGTACATTGGGAATATTTACAACAATATTTTTGAATGTTGAAGTAGTTGACATCATTTTCACCGATAATGTTCGAATTGGTTTTGATGCGTTCTCCGAAACAGAACGAATCTCTGCTGAATATAAATATTTGTCATCTCCTGATTTACGGATATATAACATATTATCTCCAAACTTTTCTTGGGATACTACTGTTTTTTCTTTTCCGCGAATTATAAAATATCCACCATGATCGTTACGGCATTCGCCCATAGTATGTCTCACTTCTGATGGTAATCCAGATAACACACAATAATTTGATTGAACCATAATAGGAAATCTACCTAGTAATACCTTTTCAATAGTTACTGTTCGAACCTGTTTATTCGTATCAACCATTGATTTTTCGGTAACCTCGCGAATTAATGCAGTATCGTCTGTAGTTGCGTTTTGGAGTATTCGTTTATTGCGTCGTTTAGTCGCACCACCAACCATAACTTTCGGCTCTTCTTCGAGGTCATCTACGTTGGAATTTTCTTTTATATTTATAAATTCTTCAACGTTGGTCGAACTTGTCGTACTAAATAGTTCGTCGGGTCCTACTAATTGAGGGTCTTGACCGTCTTCTAGTATGTCAATATACTCAATTTCAATGTCGTAATGTACGGTCATTCCATACGTCATATTACGTAGTCGTGCTTCATTTGGAAACATATAATGTGAATTGTCATCGTCATAAATTACCGGTTTACCAAAAAATATTTTATCCCCATTTTTACCGCCAAAATGCATAATACATTTAGAACGATAATCGTCAATCGATTCATCATATTTTGTTTTTATTTCAAGAGGATTTCTCTCTTTAAATATCTGAAAAATACCTTTCTTGAAAAAATCATTATACGATTCAGTATGGTGTCTTACTAAACTTTGCGGATTGTTGTCAAAATATTTGTCAATTATCTTCCATGTTGTTGAATGGTCCATAACACTGTATATAAAGTAGAGGCATATATTTATACATTTTTACAAATATTGTTTTAGTGAATTGATGATTATTTTCTATGTCTTGTATATAATGGATAATCTTCTTGAATCTTTTTTTGGTCCACTCAATAAAGACTACTGTCTTTATTTTTACATTCTCTCTGTAATAGGATTTATTTTACTCACTATGATGTTAGCTACTACATTAATGGTTGGTATCACTAAACGCAAAGGAATCGACTTCTACTTACAATCCGTATCTGTTGCAATCGCATATGGTATTTTTTACTTCCAAAACCGCCTCTTATATAGCATGTGCGTAGGAAATCAATAAATTATACTTTAGTATATAATATAAACTCATGGATATTTTATATTATAGTAATTATTGCCCTCATTCGCAAAAGGTCTTGCAAACCTTGGTAAAAGGAAATTTAAGCGATAAAATTAGTTTTATATGTATCGATAAGCGACAAACAGACAATAAAAACGGTCAGACCTACGTACATCTCGAAAATGGAGGGAAAGTAGTTTTACCTCCAAACGTGCAAAGTGTGCCTTCACTATTATTAGTGAAAGATAACTATCGAATTATTTGTGGAGATGAAATTCTACGATTTTACCATAAGGATTTGAAATCACAATCCGATATCGCTACGAAACAAAATGGAGAACCGTCATCATATCAATTAGTCAAGACTACTGGGGGTACAAATGTTACATCCGAACAATATACGTTATATGATATGAGCCCTGACGAGTTGAGTGCAAAAGGCAGTGGCGGTAATCGTCAATTATATAACTATGTACCTGTTTCGAATAATATGAATTTAATACCTACTCCAGATGATACTTATAAACCCGATAAAGTATCAAATGATGTCACCGTTGACTCACTTCAACAACGTAGAATGGATGAAATTAATGAAATTATGCCAAATAAACAACCATTCGGACAACAGGTCATCTAGTATCACAAGTTCAGTCAAAATAAAAAATATAACATAAACAATATAAACGTTCAGTCGTTATGTTTTACATAATCATAATGACTGATAAACCAACATTAAGTCGCGCGTTTAATAAACATTTTTTAGAATTTCTAGAAGATATTCTTTGTATTTATCCCGACAGTCAGGAAATCAGTAAGGCAAAGGTCTCATTTGAAACCATTAAACGTGCAAATCCAGCACTGGTAATTAAAGCATGGTATCAAAATGTATATACTACATACCAAAGTATCATTGATTCAGGGGATATTAGTTTCTTTGTTGATAAGGATTATTCACATGATCTTCAATCTGTGACTAATGCAGGTGAAATTATTAAAATGATTGAAAATATACGCGGACCTATTCGAAACATGGATGAATCGAATAAACAGCATTGTATGACATATATTCAGAACCTTAGTAAACTATCCACTGTGTATAACACTATGTAATTACACCGAAATCAACAAATATAATATTTCAACAGGATCCATTCTATTTAAATATTGTTTTATTCGCGATCGCGTAACTTTCATTTTATTTTTCTTCTTAAGAGAAGAAATGTAAATCCGTTTATGAAATAATTCCAAATATCGAGCATATTTTTCAGGTATCGAGGTTTTACGTTTATGTATATATTTGTTTATATAAAAGTTATGTAAATGTGTAATAGTTCGTTCATATTCATTATGTATCTTATAACGCAATGATTTAGTACTTCCGTGTATTTGATTATATTCATATAATTTATCAATACGTCGTACACATAAATATTCATATAGGTGATACGAATCGAACGATAATAACGTCTTCTGTGTCGAATAATTCGGACATATCATCTTTGTATGTATGCCCGTATTTGTATCTGTTAATACATATCCTATATTATTTTCATAAAACAATAGGTCATTATAACCTGCAATATCATACTGTTTGGGAAAGTGTATTATACCTTCAATATCCCTTAAAAAACTATCATTTTCATATTCTAACATTGGTATATATCGAACATTGTTATTTATCAACTCATATACAGATATCAAATAGAACTGACGGTCAGTTTCATTTATCGCAATTGTATTGAATATAAATGTATAACAATTCGATGTATTTAAATAATCTAGAACGGGACTGTCACTGTCGGCATTAAGGTGGAATATTGATTTGAACTTTTCTATTATATTGTGTGTATCTTTACCGGACACAATTCTCCATACATCACATCGTTTATCATAAAATAAATGTAACATTATACCGTCTATATATTCTTGAATTACTATATTTGATGTTATATTCGGATAACGTGACATAAATTCAGTAGTTATTAATGTTTTTGGAGGAGAATAACATAAGAGTTCTTTCTCAGGATATGAATAAATTACTAATTTATACAATCTAGTTTCAGCGTCATTATAGCATAACATATCCTTATTATAACAAAATATAGAATACATCAACTTATCTATTAACATATACTTATTTGGAATACTTTTTTTCATAATGTCACTCATGTCAACACATGTTCCATTGAGTGTAGATATAATTTCCATTAGTTCATTATACTATTTTTTACTTTTTAACCGGTTTCTTTCCGAAATAAGTTTTGTAGGTAATATAATTTAGATATATAGTATATATTTTAGTATTATAGTATAATGGAAACAACAGAAACGTCGGATACTAAGATCGAAACACCTAGCATGGAAAATACATCAAATAAATCAATACAACTTGAATTAGGGGATATTATTGAATTGGTTGCACCATCCAATACGGATATTCATCAGATGACTGGCGTTATTACATACATCGATAGTGATAAAATATCCGTTATTAATACCGTTACTACTCGTACACATGTATTAAATATTACAGACAATGGTAAATTCAGTGATGAATCTATTACCGAAATTTATGTTTTATGTAAAAGTAACGAAAAAGGGTATGCTAGACAGAATAATTTATTACCAAAAACATGGATTGATATACACTTTGGAGGTGAAATTCCAACTATTATTACGGGTGAAATTACTAATTTAGAAGAAGATATGATTGAAATCACTACATTCCCTGAAATTATAACCATTTATATTAATTTTGGGTACAAAGGAGTTCCCGAAAATTTACCTATTGTACGGATTGATATTCGTGCAAAACCCGATTCTCTTAAAAATGTTGCTTCACTTGCTATCGTAAAACAAAATCTAGAAGATGGTGAAGAATTTGATCCAGAAAATTTTCAACAAGAAGACATCGCTACTATGGAATTTACCGAAACCGGAGAATCCATTATTAATGTACCCGACAATGTTAAAGGAGATGGGGACTTCCGAACCGCATTGCGAGATATATACATTGACGCCAATTCTATCATTTTTGGCGATTCGGCACAAGGATTAGAACAAGTTGTTGAAATACCTGAATCAGAAAAACGATACAGCATTGAATCGCAGGTGAATGACTTATTAGACGAGTTGTTATCCTCTATACCCAATAGTCAACGTACACAAAAGGTTATGGGTAACATTCATTTACTAATTGAAAGATTCAAAGAGTTACGTGTTAAGTTCTCAACATTTGATGAAAATCATAATATTGATAGTATTTTGCGAAAAGGACCATACAATAAACCACTTATTGATAGATTACACAATGTAGACACGCAATTAAGGTGGATAATACCAGTTGTATCTAACAAAAAATATATTTATAGTGAAGGTGGCGAGATTGAACCGAATGACACCATTGTAAGTAACGAGTCAACCGACCTTATTAACTTTTCAAACTTACAAACGGCATACTATGATAATAACAATACCGACCAAACATTGACGTACCAAACTTTAAATTCACGCATGTCTGAATTCACTGAACCATTTACCAACCCTTTACCAAACGACAATCATATAGAGACACGTAAGGTATTAACTAACATTGATGCTATTGTTGACAATTTAGGCGAGTTTAAATCAACCGTGTTTAGTAACTCTAGTGTGCCATTTTCGAGTCAACAATATGTTATTCAGCGATATAATCTTGGATTATCTAAACTTGATAAAAACGATTTGAACGCAAACAAGACACAATATATACGCAAACCTCTTACCTCAAATGATAACATCACTGTTAAGTCTATTATTATGATGCCTGAATCCATCGTTCAACACTCTAAAATTAATTTACCCACCACTAATATTTTACATAAATCCTCATTACATGAAACCTACTTTTCTATATTCCGACTACTAAAAAAAAATACGGACATTATTCCTCATGTTATTAATGATCTATCAAAAGAACTGGATTATGATACTATGCAAAAGGAGAACAAGGTTGATTTTGTTAACGGAATACAAGAGTTTATATTGGGAAATGAGTTTAACACTGACAGTTTTAATAACGATAAATACAAACACTTTTTACAACTTATTGTTCCAAAAACGCAATTTTTGGTTGAACTTGTCAAGAAATACGTTAAAAATAGTATATCGTTTACTGGGGTCGTACGGCAACTTGAACCATATATGGTTTACGGCGATGATATTACATTTAAACAATACACTCATATTCATTTCTTTATTAGAGAACGTATCAAAGAAATTAAATTAAATATTTCTTCCAAATCAGAACAATTTCGTGCTTTAAAAAACGCAAAATATGATATTCGACCATTTATTAATCCATTATTGAATTTAATCACAAATAAGACGGAACTTCTTGAATCATTTTATAACAGTTATCGGTTGTCTATAAACAATACACAAAGTGTTATTCCTACACCCCAAGAGGTTCTTTTACACATGAATAATAGTGACAATGGGAAATTATATACTAATTTAATCACCTCATTACTTATCTCGCTTATTACACCTGATAATATTAGTCAAACGCTACATAAACCTCACATTGATGATTTAACTGATAATGAAAAGATTAAACCCGCAGATTGTTCCAAACGCTTCTTAACAAAGAAATATATTTCTATGAAAGAACTTCAAAATGACAACAATGTTGATGTTATCTACTATGACAAGGATTTTGATAACACACCCTATCATATATTAGATAAATACAAGGCCGAACAGAAAAAAATGTTACCCGATATATTTAAAGAGTTTTTAACGGAAAATCTTATTCACAAACACGATTGCCTTCCTGAAATCGCAGGTTCATTAGCAGATGTTATTATTAACGGTAAAAAAAATGTATCCGATGGAGAATATGCTATGCTTGAATTGCGACCCACCTTACAAAACGGCGACGATATTAACAGTCTATCTACAAAAGAAAAGGATTCTATTGAAATAGAACAAGAGGTTCGTAAAAAAATTACCTATTATAGAAGAGTAAAAGACACATGGGTCAGCGATACAACTATTCAAGACGAATCCTTCATGGATACCGATTTATTGTTCTGCAATATTAGTCGCGAAATGTCCCAACAAAATAAGAATAATGATGGTAAACCTACACGTTCAAACCTTCTTAAGGAATTTGATAAACGTTTCGAATTAACATTGGATGAACTTGAGTCAAGATTAGAAAGTAATATCACTTACCATACAAATATGTTAACCAAAACACGTATGTTGCGCCATATACAATTACATAAAGCAAATAATCTAGCCTACATTATTGGAAATACAACAAATACTCCCGATATTATAATATCACCTCATCTACAATTGAGGGATTTAATACTCGGGCAAGATAATTTCGCGAAAAAACAACAGAATATTATTACATTTGTTACCGTATACTGCCGATCACCTATGGTAACCGAGTTGAACGAACATCACGCATGGTTATATTGTATTGAGACCAACACCAAACTATTTCCTATTTCTTTACATGTTCTCGCAGAATCATTCACTAATAATCGTTCGTATGGGGAAAAACTGGATGAAATATGTCATTCTAATGGTGTATTAAGTGATGATGGAGACTCGATTATAGATAAATATAGCGGATTTGTTCTTCGTAAAATGGATTTTAGTTCCGAAGAAGGATTCACTGAAGCCGGATTTAAGATGTCGTCCAGGGATATTATGGAAAAAGACCTCGGTAATGTTTTAATTGATTCTATTTATAAAGGTAAGAATCGGGTATTCGAGAACAATACTACAGAAACCATATTTAATGTTATGTCGGCTATATCATCAAACATTGATATTAATATAGATTCAATTGAGGATTTTATTATAAGAACATCCTCTGAATTGATAGAAAATAACATACTCAGTGAAGTAAAATATGCGAAACGTTCCAAGAAAATGGAGAAGACCAATGATAAACAGTTAGGGCCATATAAAGAATATTATAATGAGACTATGATTATCATTGTTGCTAGTGTTTTTATAGTTGGGGTACAAACTTCTATTCCATCATTTATCTCAAAAAACACTTTTCCAGGTTGTGTTCGTTCATTCAGTGGTTTCCCTATGGACGGCATTGAAGACCTTACTGGGATCAAGTATATCGCATGTATCTTAAGTAAAATGAAAACTCAAGTATCTCCATGGGATGCTATTAAAAAATACAAATCTAATATAATTGCTAGCCGAATTAAGGATATCATTGAAAAATACATAATAACTCGAAATGACATTACCGAAATGTATGTGAAGAAACGTGAATATATTATTTTAAATCCAGAATTACAATTACCATCGGAACATCATATTAATAAATGGGAACATTTCTTACCACCCGTTGTCAAATTCTCCATTGTCAAATCACTTAAAAACGTTACTAACGATTTTAAACAAGAAGTTCTTGAACTTGTACGTAACGGTAAACCGGAACAGTTTAAATCGATTGCTGTATTAAAAAGTAAGATTTCACAGTTTGGATATGGAATTATTGAATATATTAATCATATAGTAAGAACCAAAGACCAATTGTTAAAAACGTCGTCACAACTACCGTTTTTAGAAAACGGATGTTGCAATGAAGGTAGTGTTATTAACCCAATCGTATATTTCAATTCAGAAGATAATAACATCAATGTCAATATAAAGATTGTTAACCAACTTTCAAACATTGTTAATGATTTAAATAAACTTACTAGGGCTCCGTTGTTTTATCATCCAGCATTTACTGGAATTAATTATTCTTCCGTTACTACGGGCGATAAAGAAGAACTTATATATTCTACAGTTATCCATTACTGCAATCTTGATCGCAATTTACCAGTACCAAATCTATATAAGTCCATATGTAACGAGCGCCCATCAGGGTATGATTCAAATTGGTCTCTTCCCGATAAAATAGAATTTATGAAACGCAATGGAAAACGATACACGGAAAGTCATCTTGATAAACTAATGGATATTGTATTTAATAATAACATTGTCGACGATAAAACTAGATTACCATTCGATCAAATTACCGTAATCAAAGAAATTATTCATAATTTGGATAGTACAGAATCGAAAATTATTGAGGAACCTTTGAGAAAACTTTTAATGAAGGTTTTGAATAAATATAACCCAAAGATAATGACGCATGAGAAAAATGACGAATTAAAAGCACTTGACCGATACTTAACTAACACAAATACCAAATTACAAACTGAAATTATGAAATTCTTGAATAAACATGGGAATCTAACCGATTTAGAATTCAACAAAATTACCTCGTTTCTCGATAATATTACAAAGTGGTCTATCGATGAAATGTCTAGCAATACCGAACGGTCTGATACACATATGCATACAATTATTCAATTTCTCAAGAATTCTTCTTTTGATATTGGTAATATTTATCCTATCGCATTATTGAGCGATGAACCATTTTATTATAATGTTCCACGACATTGGGGAATTAGTAAGAAACATATTTCTGATATCAAACAATTTATTGAAAAATATTACGAGAACCTTCAACAATTTAAATCGGATACTGTACTTAAACGCTTACTTACCGAATTAAATTTACGCATCTCGGGGGTTACACAGTTCATTAATCATTTTCCCGTACAAACTGGTATTGTTAAAAATATAGAGGATACACGAGTTGTCTTTCATAATCTTTTCGACAAATCTACTACCTATAAAATCTTTTCATATTGCTTTTATTCCATCATGTATGAATATATTGTTCTTTCAAACGATTCAACACTGTTAATGGCCGATACGCAACTTACCAAAAAATCACGTAGGGAAACCATTGCGAATAACAACAATGTTTCGAATCAATTATATGCCGAACAAGATACCCCATATGAAGATGGTAATCAACTTCTTGAAATGGAAATCGTAACCGGCAATTTGGTCGATTTAAAACGACGGGTCGCATCATTATTAGTTTCATTTATAGACGTACAACAACAGAATAAAAACGCAATTGACATGTCTTACCCGGCCATAATGAAAAAGGTTGGTAGGTCCAAAGACAAAGAAAAACAACGTATTATATCCGATTTAGGGAAGTTAAGTATTGAAGAACGTAAGATTGAAGATATGTTTAAAAAATATAAATTAGGTAGGTGGAATATAGGTCAACAAAAGGGAATTTTTAAATACGATAAAAATACGTATGATAGAGAACGAAACGAACTTATTACCGAAGTACAAGAAGAATCATCAGACGCACTCGATTCCAATCTTGAATCATTAGATATATATGACATTGAACGACTTGACGCATATGAACCTGGCGACAACTATAATCGAGACACCTACGACTTTAGTAATCTAGACGATGAGTTCGACGATGGAGACTTTTATCCCGAAGACCGCGACGAAGACGAATTTTTCGAAGAGTAGTTATTCCGCACATTTTTTTATAATCATATTTTAGTTACAAATATTACTATATGAAAGGGTATATCAGATATCACAAACTTAATGTCTCCATTCTTATCTTTATTGCTATGTTCTTTATAATACATACTATAAAACCTACAATGCTGTATAATAATGACGGATCATTTAGACAATTCGGCGTTGGGTATCGTCATAAAACGGTTATTCCTATATGGGGGGTATCCATTGTTATGGCGATATTCTCCTATTTGTCGGTCATGTACTATTTAGCGTATATGTAAGACAATTTTCATCCATTTCATTATATATAATCAAATGGAAGCATCATTAATTGAACCGTCGGTTAAAAAATACCTATTTAATACGTTAAACAATTGCCATAATAACAGAGTGAATGTCTATTTTTATGCATTGAATATTGGTATTTTTATTATTTTCGCATTAATCGTTGGTAGTGTATTATACTATTGTTATACCCAAAAACCGAACGAATATGATAGACAACAGAAACTAATAAAGGATCAAGAGTATGTTATGTCGAAAATTCGATTTTATAAAGGACAAGAGAGGGAAAACGAAGAGACTCAAATGTCGAGCATTTCCAAGTTACCATTTACGCACGGACACTAGACAAATATATTATATCTGTATTTTATAAATTGAGTAATAATGAGTATCACTTTAGAAAGTCGTAATGAAGTTATTCGGAATAATAATACAGCACAGGAGAAATTAGCCGAAATTATGGAATCACACCCTAATCAGTCCACTACTCTACATATCACAGAGACATTACATGGCGACCTAGACCTTTTACTACTTAATGATTTTAATATTCAAACTATTACTTTCTCAAATGGCGAAATTACATCTGTCGTAAATATTCCAAAATCTGTTTCCACATTTACATGTAACGCCAATTTACTAGTTTCACTTACTAACTTACCGAGTTCTCTAATTACACTTAATGTTACTGATAATTTAATCAATGATATTAATGTTTCGAATCTTAAACGTCTAGAGAATCTAAACATTTCACATAATAGATTACAGAAATTAACTGATTTGCCATCAAGTTTAACTACGTTACTATGTGATTATAATCAATTACAAGACATCGATTTACTCTCGCTTAATAAATTAACGTCCTTAAATATTTCGAACAATAATATTACCCTTGTTGAGAACATGCCTGATAAAATACAAACATTTTTGTATGAAAACAATCCTAGTATTGAATTTAGAAATTCTGACACATCTATACTATCTAGTATTAATACAAATTCTGACGAGAAAACGAATACCAATTATACTGACGCGCTTAATGAATACTTTAGACTTAAACAAAACTACGAAGATGAATTACATAAAAAAAGAAAACAAATTTTTGAAAAGGAACCTAGCAAAAAGATCGCAAAACGTCTTGTATCCGGATTTATACCGAAGTGTATTAAATGCAAACGTAAGGTTGGGACTGTTTTTTCACGCAAAGAAACCACATATACTGCTGTATGTGGTGATACCAAAAATCCATGTGACCTCGATATTCAAATTTATCCCGGTGTTATGACACAATTCCAGTATATTTTTGATACGGCAAAGGAAGAATTTGATAAGGTCAAAGATGTAATCATACGTCAAAAATTAGACACACTTTTCAACTTTGTAACTGAAGAAGAGTCCGTTGAACTATTTAAGAATCAGTTGCAATTATACAACGAAGCACATACATTCTATAACGACTACTTGGATAAATACAATGATATGTATAATAATAAAGACACAGCGTCTACTATACAATCTAAACACGAAAAATTGTTCTCGCTTATTGAGAAAAATAAAGACCTATTGTCGGAATATAGGCAAACGAATAATGTGGAATTCTTAAAGTCCGCAGTTGATTTACAAATTACTGATATTATGCCGGAAATACGAAATATACGCATGTTGAAACACGAGATTATGGAAATTAATACTGTAACACCCGAATCTCATTTTGGTATTCAACCACCATCTACACATACTTTGTTTCAATACCCAGTATCATTAGCAAAATTAGACCATGTATCAGGAGAAGAACAACGAGTTATTAGTTTTACTATCTAATTCATTCATTTCATGAATATTTTCATCAAATGAATTTAGCAATCATTGTAATTCGATATACCATCCCAAACTATTCCATATGTATTCGCCCAATGTTTTTTAGCACATACACTGTTTCCGCTCTTATTCCATCCATCGTCGTTAAAATCGATAATTTTATCTGATTCTAGTCCAGGAGTTGTTGATGAATTCGCTAGGAATCTACCCGCTTCACTGAATAAAGTTCCTCTATTTTTAGCACTTTTTCCAGGAATTTTACTCTCTTCAGGAATTTTACACTTTCCGGAACTGTCTATTTCCCAATAATCAGGACACGTTGTCGATGAAGGGGGGTATACTTCAGAACCCGACGAATCATTCATCAACATTCCAATGTATGTAAGTATACCAATTAATAATATTATAGCAATCACGATAACAATAGTATAAAAATTGTCCATTCTATACTATTGTCTTAC
>Ga0233435_1002069_pt1 | contig 17703 bp, 20 predicted proteins | sample SI_122_August201_3_FD_182735 | JGI IMG/M metagenome (GOLD analysis project Ga0233435, IMG submission 182735) | Seawater microbial communities from Saanich Inlet, British Columbia, Canada - SI_122_August2016_135_MG | ecosystem: Environmental > Aquatic > Marine > Inlet | place: Canada: British... | reverse complement strand
AAGCGGTTGTTTTTGAACTGAGTTATGAAATCTTCCACATTTTTCCTGAAAATAAGTCTGCTTACAAACAAGCACTCAAAGGCGCGAGGTTTGCGTTTTTAATAGTCTTTGCATTTGCCAGTGCACGCGGCAAAACGCTCCAGACGTAAAATTCGGTGGTACGCAGCTTATTCCAATAAAATTGTGCTTCCTCATTTTCCTCAAGTAATTCTGCTTGAGAAGCCGCACCATCAAGCATGCTTTTCCATTTTTTCTGGGCAGTCTCTGCCTGCTTTAGTAAATAGAAACAACAGAGTACATCACCCATTAAATCCAGCATATTGACTGCATAAAGTACATAACCGTCTTTGCCTTCTCTTTCTCCTGTTTTTTTCAAACAGGCAATACTTTCCAGCATGAGTGTACGATAAGTTTCCCATTCAGCAACCCAGCCTGCGAGTTCACCTTCAGGCGTATTATTGTCAAACCAGTTCAATTCAGCTACAAGAACATCCAGTAATTGACCCTTTTTGGTGTTGAATTTTCTACCAACCAGATCGAGTGCCTGTATGCCATTTGTACCTTCATAGATTGAGGAAATTTTCTGGTCACGTGCATTTTGCTCCAACGGAAAATCCTGAGTAAATCCAACACCGCCCAAAACCTGGATGCCTACACGGGCAACTTCAAAGCCCTGATCAGTGCCGAAGGATTTGCAAACTGGAATATGCAGGTCAAGCAGATCCTGGTATTTTTCACGGCTTTCTTCTGGACCATGCTTTGCCATGTCTATGTACCATGCCGTAGTGTACATCAGTGCGCGGAGTCCTTCAGTGACAGCTTTCATCTGCATCAGCATTCTGCGTACATCCGGGAATTCAACGATTAAGGCTTTCTCTCCGGGATGAACCGCTGATGGACCCTGGGTGCGTTCTTTGGCATAAGCCCAGGCATTTTGTACAGCTGCACCTGCACCTGCAAGACCCTGCAAACCAACGAGCAAACGTGCTTCATTCATCAACTGGAACATTTGTGCCATGCCGATGTTTTCTGCTTTCAGTAAATAACCCTGACAATCATTGTTATCGCCAAAAGACAACAGACAAGTTGGTGAGCCATTGATTCCCATTTTATGCTCAATGCTCAAAACTTTTACATCGTTCGGAGTACCGTCCAGTCGTATTTTAGGCACAATAAAAAGGCTGATGCCTTTTGTACCTTCCGGAGCATCCGGGGTACGTGCCAGCAGGAGGTGGATGATGTTATCCGCCATGTCGTGGTCACCGTTTGTGATAAACTGTTTTGTGCCTTTTATCAGGTAATGCCCTGCGTCCTGTTTGGTTGCAGTTGTGGCTGCATCGCCAACTGCAGTGCCGGCCTGAGGTTCAGTCAAACACATGGATCCGGACCATGTGCCACTAAACATTTTTTCGCAAAAATTAGTTTTTTGTTCTGCTGAACCAAAAGTGTAAATCAGATTAGCTGCACCTGAAGTGAGCGATGCGCCGATGGTAAAACCCTGATTGGCCGCCATTTGGGTTTCTTTACCAATGATCGAAATAACTTCCGGAAGACCCTGTCCTCCGTATTCAGGAGGCAAATTCATACTTAACCAACCGCCTTCGCCCAACTGTTTCCAGGCATTGGCAAATCCATCCGGAGTTACGACAGAACCATTTTCAATTCTGCATCCCTGCCGGTCTCCATTTTCATTAAGTGGTGCAAGTACTTGTTCCGAAAAAGTGCTTGCTTCATTGATGATCATCGTAAACATCTCTTCGTCAAATTCTGAAAAATCGGGCAGTTCACACAATTTTCCTGCGTCTAAAGTTTCATTAACGACGAATTGTAGTTCTCTGCGGTCGACTTGATATTCTGTGCTGCTCATGTTGATTTTATTTGGAAGAAGGATGGGGTTGTTTTTTTTGCTTAATTATTGAAAAGCTGCCTGTTTGACTGGCAGGAACTTGCGGGTCTAAGGTTCAGTCCATTTTCTGAAATATTATTGATGCATTAGTTCCGCCGAAACCAAACGCATTTGACATAGCAATACGCAATTCCTTTGATTTTCCGGTATTAGGTGTAACGTCTAAATCACATTCCGGATCCATATTGTCGATATTGATTGTGGGTGGAATAAAATTATGGTGCAGGGCTTTGATGGAAAAAACGGCCTCGATTGCAGCAGCAGCTCCGAGAAGGTGCCCGGTCATGGATTTGGTTGAGCTGATGGAAATCTGCTGTGCGGCTTTTTCACCAAAAGCCATTTTTATAGCTTTTAGTTCGTTAAGGTCACCGACTGGAGTTGAGGTACCGTGCGCATTGACATAGTCAATATCTTCAGCTGCCAAACCGGAGTCTTTGAGAGTCATTTTCATTGCTCTGGCTGGACCTTCCGCAGAAGGAGATGTCACATGAAATGCGTCCGAACTGAATCCGTAGCCGGTTATCTCACAATATATACGCGCTCCACGCGCTTTGGCGAATTCGTATTCCTCAAGAATTAACATCCCCGAACCTTCACCCATCACAAAACCGTCACGGTCTTTATCGAAAGGACGGCTTGCACGCTTAGGATCATCATTTCTGGTACTGAGCGCATGCATTGAGGCAAAACCCGCAATTCCCAGTGGAGTCACGCTGGATTCGGCGCCTCCGGCAATTACCACTTTTGCATCGCCGCGTTCGATCGTACGTGCTGCGGTACCAATTGCGTGATTTGAGGATGTACAGGCGGAAACAGTACAGGCGGTATAGTTCTTCGCTCCAAAGAGAAGGGAGACATAACCCGGTGCTAAATTACTCAACGTCATCGGAATAAAAAACGGGCTGACACGTTTGGGTCCACTCTCAAGTAGAATCTTCGTGTATTTTTCAATACAGCCCAGACCACCGATACCGACACCCATCGAGACTCCGACCTCTTCTTGAATATCTTCAGTAATCTCTAGTCCGGAATCGTTTAAAGCTTCCTGAGTGGCAGCAATGGAATACTGAATGAACAGATCCATTTTTTTAGCTTCTTTGATCGGAATAATTTCAGGCAGCACAAAATTCTTGATCTCACCTGCAATCTGACAACGGTATAATTCAGGATCAAAGTTTGTGATCCTGTCTATGCCGGACTGCCCATTTATGCAGGCTTCCCAGGAGGTGGGGACATCATTGCCGAGCGGGGACGTGCATCCAAGCCCCGTAACTACTACGCGGTTTCCCATGTTCTTTCAGAATGACAACGTGAAAGGATGACTGGCACTGCCTGAACAACAGTGCGGAGCTCATCTTCTGAAGTATTTACCGGAAACTCAGGCTTTTGCTTCCGTAATGAAATCGACTGCGGATTGAACTGTAGTGATCTTTTCTGCAGCTTCATCGGGAATATCAACTTCAAATTCCTCCTCAAGTGCCATTACCAGTTCTACTGTATCCAATGAATCTGCATCTAAATCTTCAATGAAATTTGAGTTCATGTTTATTTCTGACTCATCTTTACCTAATTGTTCACTGATGATTTTGATGACCTTCGCTTGTGTTTCTTCCATGTTTGTTTTCAATTAAAGGGTTAATAAGATTAAAATCGAGCTTTCTTTTTCCTTAGAAATGGAAAAAAAGTCAACTCTATTTATGTTAGTACAAATATTTAGTACATTCCGCCGTTCACATGCAGAATTGTTCCGGTAATGTACGAAGCCTCTTCAGAGGCCAGGAAAGCAACTGCGTTGGCAATATCTTCTGCGTCGCCCATGCGTCCCAGAGGAATTTGCTGCAGGATTACTTCCTGCTGACTTTCATTGAGAGCTTGTGTCATTGCAGTATCAATAAATCCCGGAGCAACAGCATTGACTGTAACACCTCGTGCTCCAACTTCACGTGCCAGCGATTTGGTAAAGCCAACCAGTGCGGATTTTGTTGAACTATAATTTACTTGTCCGGGATTTCCGGAAAAGCCTACGACAGAAGAGATATTTATAATTTTCCCAGAACGCTGCTTAACCATAGGTCGGATAACGGCTTTGGTCACGTTGAAAACACCATTGAGGTTGACGTCAATTACTTTTGACCACTGTTCCGGTTTCATACGCATAAAAAGGTTGTCCTGAGTAATTCCGGCATTATTAACTAAAATGTGAATACTTCCGAGTTCTTCAATAATTTTTTTCACCATTTCATCAATGGCAACAAAATCGGTTACATCTGCTTCAAAAGTCAGGCATTTACGACCCAATGATTCCACTTCTAGACGCACTTCCGCAACTTCTGGACTCATATCCGCCAGCACAATATCTGCTCCGGACTCTGCCAATTTTAAGGCAATTGTTTTACCAATGCCTCTTCCGGCTCCGGTTATCAGTGCAGTTTGACCTTCTAATTTCATAATTCTCTCAGCAACATTCTTTCTGGTTCATCTATCCTAATCAGCATCAGGCAAAAAAACAACTCTCTATTCTTTGCTGATAATAGTTCAGCGGAGTTTGAAATAAATAATCAGTGTAAGCACGAACAGCCAGATTGATTTCAGGTGCATATGCCAGATCACACGACTGTTAACCTCCTGCGGAGTTAACAACTTGTTTTCTTCAGGTACAGGGTCAATTCCCAACTTGTTCTGCAAAATTATCCAAACTGAGACAATATCCTGTTTCTTTTCAGAATATGTCCAGAGGCGTTGCAGATGATGATGGTACGGTGAGCGTAAAAAAAAGCGGTAACGCTCTGCTATGGCTCGACCTTTCCTCCACATGATGAACTTGAAAAACGCTCGTTGAATGATAGAGGAGAGTACCGAAAACACAAAAACTCCGCCAACAATCGGTAAAAACAATTCTGCTTTTACAAAAATAAACATGGCCGAAACCATGCTGCCTAAAGCAAGTGCCCCCAAATCACCCATGTAAATCAAAGCCGGAGGGGAATTATATTTAAGAAAAGCTACACCTGCACTAATGACTAATGCTGAGAGTACGGCTAATTCTTTAATATCAGGAGAGAGACTTGGTATTTTCAACCTTGCTGCTAATTCCGGATCTCCTCCTATATATGCCACCAGACCGACAAACATGGCACAGGTCATCAAAGGTACAGTCGCCAGTGAGTCCATACCGTCTGTCAGGTTGACCGCATTTGCACCGCCAACGATGATGAGGGTCATGAATGGAATAAACAGATATTTAGGCAAGTACGGATACGCTGTTTTAAGCGGTACCAGTGGTACCACCAAATGTCCATCAATATCGACAAACAGATATAATCCGGTTACAACCACCAATGAAACGAAAAATTGAGCAGCTAGTCTCCAGCGTCCGCTGATTCCATCTGCTTTTTCGCTGTACGATTTTCTGGCCTCATGGCCAGACTCAACCCGTCGTTTGCTGATGACTTTTGCTACATCGTCAACTGCACCGATAATTCCAAACGAGAGCAGGATCACCAACAGAGCAACAACGTACTGGTTCAGATTACACCAGAGTACTGCACCAAAAACTATTCCCATAATCAAAACCCCACCGCCCATGATGGGAGGCGCCCCGGTGTAGGGCTTTGTGTCAGCAGGAGCTGTGATAAAATCTGAGGTGATGCCCCTTTTTCTAAATGATCGAATCACCTTCGGCATAATCCACACAATCAGCAGGTAGGCCGTTAAAAATGCCATTCCGCCGCGAAATACGACAGACTTAAAAACTTGATATTGCCAAATTGAGTGCAGTAGTGCTGCCAGCATTTAAGTCCTAGAGTGTCATTAGTTCTTTTTCCTTTGCGGCTACTAACTCATCCACCAGATCTGTATGCTTATCTGTTACTTTCTGGACGTGTTCCTGAGCTACTTTTTCCTCATCTTGAGAGATCAGCTTATCTTTTTCCATCTGTTTCAGATTGTCATTCCCGTCTCTTCGTACATTACGTACAGCGATCTTAGTGTCTTCGCCGATTTTTTTAATTTGTTTGACGTAATCTTTTCGTCTTTCTTCAGTGAACGGAGGGGTAACTGCACGGATGAGATTACCGTCATTAGAGATACTGAAACCTAAATTTGCTGCTTGTAAACTACGTTCAACTTCCTTGATCATATTTTTTTCCCAGGGGCTGATCGCTAACATCTGAGGTTCAGGTGTTGAGATGTTTGCCACCTGGCTGATTGGAGTAGGGTTTCCGTAGTAATCTACCTTGACGGTCTCCAACATTGCTGGAGATACTCGCCCTGCATGGATGCTGCTGAGATCATGTTTCAGGCTCTCAATGGTGAGATCCATTTTGTGATTAACCATTTCTTCAACTTCTTGTGTATCTTCCATTGTCATATTTCTCTTTAGTTGATCAGGGTTCCGATTTTTTCACCACACACTGCTTTGAGAATGGAGTCAGGCGCACGGTAGTCAAGCACGAGGATGGGAAGTTGATTGTCACGACAAAAAGCAATGGCGGTTGCATCCATTACTCGTAGATTTTGATTTAGTACTTCGTCGTAATTTAATTTTTCGTAACGTACTGCGTCAGAGTGAAGCATGGGGTCTTTGTCATACACACCATCTGTTTTGGTGGCTTTGATCACAATTTCCGCACCAACTTCAGAGGCGCGCAAGACTGCTGCAGTATCGGTAGTAAAAAATGGATTGCCTGTTCCAGCTGCAAATATAACTACCCTCTTTTTTTCAAGATGTCGATCTGCTCTGCGCTTGATGTATGGTTCAGCAATAGCATTCAGTTCAATTGCAGACAAGACGCGGGTTAACACTCCACGCTGTTCCAGTATTTCCTGCAGGCAGATACTGTTGATTACTGTTGCCAGCATTCCCATGTGATCTCCTGCAACTCGGCCGACATTTCCTTCTGCGGATTTTGATCCACGGAAAATGTTACCTCCTCCGACCACAATCCCTACTTCTACGCCAAGATTGTGTACTGCAACGACACTTTCAGCAAGGGCCCGGATTGTATCATACTCAAATCCTGTACCCTGCTCTCCCCCGAGAGTTTCTCCGCTTAATTTCAGTAGAATACGTTTAAATTTCGGGGTCATAATTTTTCGTTTAGAACTGATATTTTTCAAAGGTATTGAAGTTTATCTTCACACCAAGTTCCTTAGCCGTGTTTTCAACCAGTTGGCTGACTGAAACCTGAGGGTCTTTCACAAAGGGTTGGCTTTCTACACAAATTTCTTTGAGGAATTTATTCAAACGTCCATCGATCATTTTTTCAATGATATTATCCGGCTTTCCGGATTCACGGGCCTGTGCAGTAAAGACCTCTTTTTCCTTTTCCAGTACTTCACTTGAAACCTGCTCTGCTTTCACTGCTTCAGCAGGAAATGCAGCAATATGCATGGCAATGTCACGGGCTAATGCCTCCAGACGTATATCATCACAAGGCTGATCTGTTTCCAGTGGTACGGCCACCCCAATTTTTCCGTTGCTGTGGATGTATCCGCCTACTGCACCATTGCTGATTTCCAATTTTCTGCTGCCGAGAATTTGCATATTCTCACCTAACTCAGCAATTGTTCCGGTCAACAAAGCCTCAACATTTCCTTCACCTTCAACCAGCGGTTGTGCCAGTAGATTGTCCGCACCCTGCACACAGACTTGATTTGCAAGTTGTTTGATGAATGCCTGAAATATGTCGTTTCGTGCGACAAAATCAGTTTCACAGGCAATCTTCACTAAACCTGCGCTTTTCCCATCCGCACTTGTGACAAAGCAGACGGCACCTTCACTGGTCTCACGAGAGGATTTTTTTAAAGCTTTGGCTTGGCCTTTTTTACGCAGGTAATCCTGAGCAGCTTCGATGTCTCCATTTGTTTCAACAAGGGCTTTCTTGCAATCCATCATTGCTACCCCGGTTATTTCTCTTAGATTTTTTACTGCTGACGCTGTAATCGTTGTCATCTTTTTTATTCTACCAATTGTTTAATTAGTTTTAATGTGGTTTCCGGAAATACATAATGTAAATCCGGAAATTCTTCTGGAAGGAGTCTTTATTTTTCTGAGTCTGACTTTTTAGCTGCTTTTGCTACTGTCGGTTTTTTTTCAACAGTTTTGTCTTCGCTAACCGCATCGGACTTTTTTTCCGCTGCTTTTACTTTAGCTGCAGGCTTTGCTTTTTTTGCCGGAGCTTTTTTCTCAGCGACTTTCACTTCCGCAACTGGAGCTTTTTTCTCAGCAACTTTCACTTCCGCAACTGGAGCTTTTTTCTCAGCAACTTTCACTTCCGCAACTGGAGCTTTTTTCTCAGCAACTTTCACTTCCGCAACTGGAACGTTCTTCTCAGTTTTTATGGGTGTGGATCCGGCTTTTTTCTGAGGAGCAACTCCATCTTTTCCTGCAAAATCTTTTCCTGCAGGTTTGGTTTTTTTAGCAGGTGCCTTTTCTACCGGAGCAGAGTCAATTCGGTTTTGTTTCCGAAGAGCTAAGCCTTCCAAGACTGCAGTCGAAATTACACTGGCAAACAATGCTACTGCACGTGGTGAATCATCATTACCTGGAATCATGAAGTCAATCCCGGTTGGGTCACAGTTTGTATCAGAAACACCAACTACTGGAATGCCTAACTTTTGCGCTTCTTTCAGTGCAAGCTGCTCTCTGTGGCAATCTGTAATAAACAACATGGACGGAACGCTTTTCATATTCCGTACTCCACCGAGGGAGCGTGTCAATTTCACGCGTTTACGTTCCATCATCAAAGCTTCTTTTTTCATGACACCTTCGTAATTTCCGTCTTCACCGGCAATTTCTTCAAAGGATTTCATGCGTGCGATGGACTGCTTGACTGTACCAAAGTTGGTCAGTAAACCACCTAGCCAGCGGAAATTGATGTAGGGACTGCCGCAGCGGTCAGCTTCTTCTTTGACAATGCGTTGAACTTGGGTTTTTGTGCCGACAAAAAGCGGTACTCGCCCTTCTTCAGCAGATGCCTTCACATACTCATAGGCTTCTTTGAGTTTTGTTAAGGTCTGACGCAGATCGATTACGTGAACTCCGTTTTTTACGCCGTAGATGTACGGTGACATTTTGGGATGCCAACGTTTTGTCTGGTGTCCAAAATGAACTCCAGCTTCTAAAAATTGTCTCATTGATATGACAGCCATAAAATCTCCTTATAATGGCTTGGTTAAACGCCCGCAGGATGAAGTCGGACTAACTGGCTCTGATGTGAATCATAAAGAAACGGCTCTGCTGTCTTCATCCCTTGACAAACAAGTTTCCACTTCTCTTTTAAGAATAATAAATTAAACCTATATTTATAATCATTCTTCTGGTAATTTACAAGTTATTTTTCAAGAATATTGTAGAAGAAGTAATGATTGCGACTTCCGAATATACCCTTCGTGATGTTCAAATTTCTTTGCAGCCTTCAGCAAAAGAAATGATGGGAATGGATTTTCTCTGTTTCACCTCTCCCTGGAATGAACAAGATTACCATGAAATGCAAAAGCAGCCTGCTTTTAACAATTGGCTGTTGGAAATTCCGGCTGTCTGTTCGATAGGTATGTTGGCGTTTCAGTCTGTACCTCCGGAACTCGAAATACTCAGGTTAGGTGTTCATCCGGACTGGAGAAAACGCGGATTTGCAGAATTTATGCTGGAACAGTTGGAAATACTTGCGAAGTCGGATAGGATAGAATCACTCTGGCTGGAAGTCCATGCGGCCAATAAATCTGCTGTTTCATTATACAGTAAACTTGCTTACAAAGAAACAGGCAGTCGAAAAAATTATTATCGGAATCCTTCAGGAGATGCACTTTTGTTTAAAAAATTACTGAAGCACGACACATAATTAATGAGGTCAATGTAATGGCCGGTTAAGCAGCAAATAATCAAAAAATACTTAAATTGGAGCACCATTGAAAGAAACGGCAATATTACTCACCAGCGGAAAATTCGATTCCCATAACGCAAAAACAGCATTTGGACTTGTCCGTAAATCGGAGCATTACGATATTCTCGCGGTTATCGATCAGCATACCGCAGGCAAAGACGCAGGAGAACTGGTCGACGGGAAAGCAGTTGACATCCCCATTCATGCGTCGATTAAAGATTTTCTCAACTCACAAAGTTCAAAACATAATAAAACACCGGAAGAATGCGGCCGCGGAGTATACGCAATTATTGGGATTGCCACGGCAGGTGGGGTTATTCCGGATGATTTACGTTTGGAACTGCTGGAAGCACTCTCCTGCGGTATGCATATCGTTAATGGTCTACACCACTATTTGAGCGATGATGCGGAAATTGTGCAGATTGCAAAGCAAAATCACGCTGAACTGCTAGATATAAGAAAACCGAAAAGCGCCAGGGATCATGCTTTCTGGACAGGTGACATTTTAAATGTGCGTGCACCAAGAATTGCCATGTTTGGAACAGACTGCGCTTTAGGAAAACGCACCTCCAGTATTTGGCTGAGAGATGCCTGCCGTGAGCATGGAATACGTACCGAAATGATTTACACCGGGCAGACAGGGAAACTGCAGGGAGGACGTTATGGATTTATTCTAGACTCTACACTCAATGATTTTGTCAGTGGTGAACTTGAGTCTGCAATCATGCATTGCGATCGGGAGGAGAATCCAGATTTGATTTTACTCGAAGGTCAGTCTTCATTACGAAATCCTTCAGGACCGTGCGGTTCGGAATACTTGTGCAGTGCACTGGCGAAAGGCGTGATCCTGCAGTGCATGCCGAAACAGAAATATTATCTCACAGACGATGACCGTGAACTTTGGCCGATGCCGCCGATTGAAGAGGAGCTGGAATTGATTCGACTTTATGGCGCTCAAACTTTAGCTGTGACGCTGAATGGTTCTGAGCTAACTAAAGACGAACTGAAGGCTGAACAAAAAAATCTTGAAGAACGTCTGGGCTTACCCGTGGTGTGTCCAAAGGAAGAAGGTATGGGCAGACTTGTACCTGTGGTGCAGGAATTTCTGAAGCTGCAGGCAGCATAAAGCTTAAACACCTACTGATTAGCGCAGGCGTTTAAGTATGTTTTTACGGAATAATATATGTTTTTATTGACTAATTACTCTGCGTTTAATACTCAGTTAGTCTAGGCAGCATTTCTGCGAAATTACAGGGTCCACTGCGGATATCGAGTTGTGTGGCGAGGATCTTGTCCCATCCGGTTCTGCATGCTCCGGAAGAGCCAGGCAGACAAAAAATATAAGTCCCATTCGCAACACCGGCTGTGACTCGTGATTGGATAGTAGAGGTGAAAATTTCCTCAAAAGATACCCAGCGGAACATTTCACCGAAACCTTCAATTAGTTTGTCAAATAATGGTTTGACTGCTTCAGGTGTGCCGTCACGGCCTGTGAGTCCTGTACCTCCGGTGGTCAGGACAATATCTACTGCCGGATCCACAATCCAGCGTGAAAGTACGGCGCGGATCTGGTAAATATCATCCGGAACAAAACACTTTTCTGCAAGTGTGTGTCCTGCTTTAGTGAGCCGTTCCGCAAGAGTTTTTCCGGATGTATCTGTTTCTGCGGTACGTGTATCGGATACTACCAGGACCGATATTCTCAGTGGTAGAAAATCAGTTTTTTTCATAAACGTAAATTATTGATGGGTTTGAAGTTGCGAATATTGGCAGATTGAAATTTTTTAAAATCCCTGTTGAGTTGCTGACTATTGTCATTTTTTTAGCGCTAATTGTCAATTTAACAGATGCCAGGCAGATTTCAGTAATTTGCTAAAAATTAAACGGAAATAAGATAATCGGTTCATGAAATCCACCAAGATTGAAAGTCTGTTCCGGAAGTTGAATGACTCAATTCCAAAAGCGGAAACTGAGCTTTACTACCGTAATACGTTTGAATTGCTGATTGCGGTAATTCTCAGTGCGCAGGCTACGGATATTTCGGTGAATAAAGTTACTCCGGGATTGTTTGCCTCATTTCCGGCTCCGCAAGAGATGTTTGAGGCAGGTGCAGAAACAGTATTGTCGCACATCAAGAGCATCGGACTTGCACCAACGAAAGCCAAAAATATAGTCAAAACCTGCGCTCTTCTGGTAGAAAATCACGCAGCTCAGGTTCCGCAAAACAGAGAGCAATTGGAAGCGCTCGCGGGAGTGGGACGCAAAACAGCAAATGTTATATTGAACACAGCTTTCGGACAGCCTGTAATTGCAGTGGACACTCATATTTTCCGGATTTCAAACAGAAGCGGACTTGCACCCGGAAAGACAGTTTTGCAGGTTGAGGAAAATTTGATGAAGGTAGTTCCGGAAAAATGGAAAAGGGACGCGCACCATTTGCTGATCCTGCATGGACGTTACGTTTGTAAAGCAAGAAAACCTGACTGTGAACATTGTGTGATTGTCAAAGAATGTGAGCATCCTGATAAAACAGCTCCATAAATATTTGTTGATTAAAAAATTTTACTAAAACTTTTGCAACTTGAAAATGAACGTTTTTGAGCTTTTTGATAATATCGGTGGGATATTTTTTGTATTCCTTAATGTTGTGACACCGGTTTTTATTCTGGTTGTAATTGGTTATTTCATTGGACCGCGTTTACAAGTTCAAGCGCGCTCACTTTCGAGACCGGCTTATTTTGTTTTTGTGCCTGCTTTTGTTTTCAATATTATCAGCAAGACTCAAATTGAAGCAGATCTGGCATTGCAGATGGTAGCTTATATTTTTGCCGCGCAGCTTGCTGTGGCATTTCTGGGCTTTCTGGTGGCCAAAGCCCTTCGGCAATCAAAGGAAATGTCAGCTGCATTTGTCTTGATTGCAACATTTGGCAATGTCGGAAATTTTGGGCTGCCGCTGATTGAGTTTCGGCTTGGAGATGCATCACGCACTCCGGCGACTATATATTTTTTGGCAATCGTTTTTATTTCTTTTGTGATTTGTGTGGGCGTGGCAAGCTGGGCTCGTAGCGGCGGTGTGACTGCGGTTTTTTCCGTTTTTAAAACGCCGGCATTGCTGGCCTTGATTCCGGCACTGGCTTTCAACATATCAGATGTTGAAGTGCCGATTTTTCTGTCACGTCTGAGTGGTTTGCTGGGACAGGCGATGATTCCTGTGATGCTCATTACTCTTGGAGTGCAGATGGGCGAGATCGATAAAATAAAGATTAACTTCAACGTTTTTGCTGCGAGTACTGTACGTTTGATAGGAGGGCCTGTGCTGGCGCTGCTGCTGGTACCGTTTTTTGGTCTTGAAGGAATGGAACGCAGTACTGGAATTCTTCAGGCAGCTATGCCTGCGGCTGTACTGGCATCCATCATTGCTCTGGAGTACAAGCTCTGTCCGGAATTTGTCACCACAACCGTGCTTTTTTCCACGCTTTACAGTGTTCTAAGCTTAACTATAATTCTGACTCTGATTTGATTCCACAATTTAAACATGATCTGCATTGTGCTGAACTACGAGTAAAAGCTGGCCTTCACCGATACTTACTGTGACAGGATTGGAGCTGACCTGATTTGAAACTCCGGAAGGCGATTTTCCGGGCAGCAAAGCATGATTGTTCAATTCAAACTTTAAGCCCTGTGAAACAACGCCCTGAGCACCGCCGAAGAGAGGGAGCAGTGAAAGAGTCGTACCGGGAGGGAGAGTCTCTTTCCATGTGTCCAGGATAAACTCCATGCGTTCCAGTGGAGTCCAAATGATGAGACGTGCACGTGGAGCATACTTAAAGAGAATTTCCAGGTTGGAGAGGAACTGATCTTGCCGTCCACCGTCTGCGCCAAGCAGGTTAATTTCATTAAATCCAAGTTTCAGGCAATGTCGAACTGCTTTGTCTGCATCATTAGTGTCCTGCTCTTTGACATGAAAGAGTATTTTTTCCGGAAGTTGTTTTTGCACATCCGGTTTCAGGGAATCGAAATCTCCTACCACTGCATCAGGTAGCAGGTTTAAAGCAGGCAGCAGATTTGCGCCGCCATCAGCGGCTACCCGATAATCAGCTGCCCGCCATAACTGCTTCAGCAGTGCCTGAGGAGGAGGATTTCCGTTACAGATAATTAAGGCCTTTTTAAACGGCCTTTCTATTTTTTGTTTTTCAATTTGACTCATCGAGCTGACTTTATGCAAGAACTATTAAAATCTTATCCTGTTGTGGCGAAACTTCCTGTTATCTGGGGGGATATGGACTCTTTTCAACATGTAAATAATGCAATTTATTTTCGCTATTTTGAGAGTGCACGTATTCAATATTTTGAAGCACTGGGCTGGATGGACATTGTGGATAGCCTGGGAGTCGGTCCTATTTTAGGATCAACCTCCTGCCGCTATCGAATTCCTCTCACTTATCCGGATACTGTTTATGCGGGTGCTAAAATAACGGAAATGCATGAGAAACGTTTTACAATGGAGTACCTGATTGTCAGTGATCAGCATCCTGAAACGGTTGCGGAAGGTACCGGTATTGTGATTTGCTATAACTATAAAAAAAATCAAACTACTCAGATTCCGGAAGTTGTTCATCAAGCAATAGAAAAACTGGAAGGACGAAAATTTTGAGATAGCAATATTTATTCTGCAGGAATCTGCTTTTTAAGGAATGCTCTCAGTGGATTCAGGCAGATAAAAAACAACCTCGCCTGTACGTACCAAACCCAATTGTTTGCGGGCAATCAATTCAATATAGGCAGGATTTGTTTTCAGCGCAACAATTTCCTCTGTCATCAAGATCTTCTCAAGTTCCATTGAATCCAGTTTTTGAACAAGTACTTGTTCGTGTGCTTCCAGCCTGTTAGTTGCTAAAATACCATAACTTCCTACAACAGAGATCAGCAGCATGACCGCGCCAAAGCCAGCAATTAAAACCATGGTAAACAGTGAACGCCATTCTTCAGACTCTTTTGCCAGACCAACTGTATTCTCTGGTGATTTAGGCGGTGAAAACAACCCGTTTACGTAGAGAATTCGGTCGTGGTTCTTCAACCGTTTAGCTTGTACGACGGGCCGGCTTTGCTTATTCAGGCTATTTTTGGCAGTAGGATAAAGCATTTTTTACATTAATAATAAAACACTGCAGACAAATACAGCAGCTAAGATAGCTAAAATTAAAAATCAGGAAGCTGTTTGTTTTTGTGGAAGCTCCTTGAAAAGGGTCTTACACTGTGCTTCTAATTTGGCACCTTCATGAATTAACAATTGTCCGGAAGGCACCTGCATCTCCCCTTGAATAGTTGCGGATGGAATCACTTCCAGGCGTTTGTGGGCCAGTAGATCTCCAGCCACTTTTCCGGCAACCAAGATGGTATTTCCTTCTATTCTTCCATTTACATTACCTGTTACTGCAATAACAATTTCCTGGTCTCCGGAAACAGAACCATTGACAGTTCCACCGACAACAAGTTTCTTCTTCGCGTGGATCGTACCTTCCACAAATAAATCCTCACCAAGGAAGCCTAGGCCTTTGCTTGTTGCAGTATTTTGGTTTGACATGCTGGTTTGTTTGCTAGTAAATCAATGCCGATAAAGACGCTGGTCAGGATTATATCTGGTCATCGGCAGTAAGGGGTTTGTACGACGCCCATTGATGATCATTTCATAATGTAAATGCGGACCTGTACTGCGTCCGGTGCTTCCTACCAATCCTAATAAATCTCCGCGTTTCACCTTCTGTCCGCGTTTTACTTTTAACTTCGAGAGATGGGCAAACCGTGTTCTGTAGCGTACCGATTTATTCTTTCCTGGAAAAAATCCCCTGCCGTGCAGTAGTTCTACCAGCAAGCCAAATCCGCCTTTACGACTTGCAATTCTGACAACTGCATCCGCGGGAGCATAAACAGGAGTGCCTCTGCGTGCTCTGAAATCAATGCCGCCGTGAAATTCACGTTTCTTCGTGAACGGATCCACCCGCATACCGTAACGATCAGATAAGGCCCTGCTGCGTATTGGAATCGTAGTGGGAGTTTGTCTCCAGATACTCAAATTCCGTGCTATCAACTGGTTCAAATCCTCCAGTTGAGCAACTGTTACATCGTAATCATCAGAATTGCTGTAGAGAAACTGACGTAAATTCCCTGAACTTAACAGTGCCTGCGGTGAGTCAAGTGACAAACTGTCTAAAATTGTAGGTCCACCTCGTCCTGTTTTTGTCTTTGTTCGTTTGCTTTTAGTGATTTTACTGAGCTTAATACCGGTAGCTTTACTAATCTTCTTCGTCAGCAGAGATACAGTTTCCTGATTTACTTTAAGGAACTCCATATGCTCAGACAAACTCTGTTCAGTTTCAACTAACTGTCCTCGTAACTGCTCAATTGTATTTGCCTGCTCTTCAAAACTTCTGCGTCGTGAATCAAATTTTTGCAAAGATTGATTAAAGGCCACAAAATCATCAGCTATCTGCTCCAGCCACAGCATCGTCTGTTGTGGATTTGCCTGAATATTGAGATTTGGCGCGCATTGGGTTTCAAGTGTCTGACAAATAAAATTATGTAATTCATCCAATTTGTGGGTGTTTGAACGAAACAAGGCTGTATGTTTTTTATACATTACATTGCTGTTCTGCTCTGCCTGTTTCAATTCTTCAACATAATCTTCAAGAAAGGTAATCCGTGATTCACGCCCATCATAGAGATCAATCCGTTGTTGATAGGCAACCTGACTCTTCTCCTGCTTTTCAAGTAACTGGTTCTGATTTGCAATAGTTTGGTGTTGTTCAAAAAACTTCCAAGCTAATGCAGCAGCTCCGAGCATCAAAAGCATCAACAAAAAAAACAGCAGTTTCTTCCCAAAGTGATACTGGCTTACACCAACATCACTATCTTTCAGTAGTAGGATTGAAAAGTTGCTCATGAATTTATATTCATAGAAAAAGATTAAAATTAATCTGTTATTCTATCATAAGCATAGTAGAACTACAACCTTGTCAAACCTTAAGCAGGGCCGAGTTACAGAACAACTGCAATTAATTTCATGCTCCCTTACACCCTATCCTGCTAAAATCGTGCAAAAGTGAAACATTGCGTAACTTACTATGATGATCAGCGCTGAAATTTACAGTAGATAAAACACCACTCTTAAACATTAAGTAAGAGCGGCTGCAGTTCTTTCCAGTCCGTCAAACCTTCTTTGGTCAGTCGTTGTGCAGTTTGCTCCATTGTATGAAAATATAATTCTGTATCAGGACGTATTAATTTATTTCCGGTTTCACCTGCTTGTATCCGGTTGCGTACAAGCGTGTTTACTTTAAGAATTTCATAAACCGGAATGCGTCCGGAATATCCTGTTCCTCTGCAACGCAGACAATTTTTGTCAGTTTTTCTGGTGAGCGTTTTTTCAGTATTATGATGTGAACAAAGACGACGGACTAGTCTTTGGGAAACAATAACAGTCAGAGTTTCTGCTAATAAATCAGGTGCAATTCCAAGGTTCAGCAGGCGCTGAATTGCAGTCACGGCATCATTGCTGTGAAGTGTTGAAAGGACCAAATGTCCTGTAAGCGCGGCTTTTACCGCAATGCTCGCTGTCTCCTCATCTCTTATTTCACCAATTAAAATAACATCCGGATCCTGACGCAGAGCTGCACGTAATGTCTCTGCAAACCCCAATCCCTGTTCAGGTTTGACGGAAACCTGTGTGATACCTTCTATATGATATTCAACGGGATTTTCGATAGTCAGGATGTTTTTTTCTTGTGAATTTAGTGCATTAAGTATCGCATAGAGTGTGGTTGTTTTTCCGCTGCCTGTCGGTCCAACCATGAGGATCAAGCCGTTTGGAGCCTGACTTGCCTGATAGAGCATTTCCAAATCATTTTTGAAAAAACC
>Ga0233435_1002041_pt1 | contig 17917 bp, 23 predicted proteins | sample SI_122_August201_3_FD_182735 | JGI IMG/M metagenome (GOLD analysis project Ga0233435, IMG submission 182735) | Seawater microbial communities from Saanich Inlet, British Columbia, Canada - SI_122_August2016_135_MG | ecosystem: Environmental > Aquatic > Marine > Inlet | place: Canada: British... | reverse complement strand
GGTCTAAATCCCCGATAACTTTAGTTACTTCTTTTCCTTGGAGTATTAGTTCTTTTGCTTCGTCGCCAAAAACCCAATCTCTATCTGTATAACCGATTAACTCATCTGGATTAGAATGGAATTTATAGATGTTCATTACGTCAATCTATTCCAAATCTTCTGTAGCATTGGGTACATGTCACTGTACCTTACCTTACCCGTGCGCATTTGTAGCATTAACCAACGTAGATTACGTATCTTATCAAACGATGACATTTCATCATATCTACGCAGTTGTCTTCTAGCACGTTGGTGGTCTGATGTCCAACCCTTGATTGTTCGCATCATTAATAAGAATAACTGATGATAATCATCTTCATCGACTCTACCACCTGACATATCACGCAATATTCGTTTGATTCTCAATTCAGGTATCTTCACATCGTATCGAGTCACTAACTTATCAGAGTACTGTTCTTGGTGCATCAACAAAGTAATAGCGTTGTACATATCGGGTTGTGTTGTTCTGAACCCTTTGAAGTCAGATTGGCGCATAATACTACGTGCGTATTTAACTGCACTTGCTCTATCTTCGTGCCATATAATATTAAGCGCGAAGAACATATTAACCAATAACAAACCTAAGTCATCTGCTTTAGTTCCATCGACAAGATTTAGATTCCTAAAAATCCTTGTTTCATTCAATTCATCAAAAAATTCAAACTTACTCATATTCTTTAAACCAATCTTGTGTTTCGCTTCTATGTAAAAATTCCAATGTACGTGAACCAGTTGAACCTACACGCATAGGTATATTTCTACCACGCATATTTTCTAATCTTTCAGTACTTTCATATGCAGGTTCGTCGCTTAATCTCACCTGATGGTCGGATTCGTCAATGTCTTTGAACCACTCCCCGTTGAACTTAACCCACGTACTATCATCACTTGCTAATATAAACTTAATAGGAACTATCCTTCCAGGTTGCATCATGTCATGTGGTAAGTAATCACCATAATCAACAATTTGTTTCTCTTCAGTTGATTTCAATAGACTTAATGTCATTAACTTAGTAAAGTACTTTAATGCAATATTAGAATTTGTTTGCTTCGTATTTGCTAAATCTACTAACTGCTGAACTGCTTTGTCAGACAAACTACTTGGTGTAATTTCCATATCAGTATAAGCGATTTGCTGTAGTAATTGTTGAATTATCGATTGATTGTCAGGTTGTTTTAATTGTGATACTTTATCATTCCACTTAGTAAGCCATTCCCTTGCTTTGCTTCTTATTCTAGAATCTTGTAACCCACGTGCGATTGCATGATTGACATCCATTGTACTAAGGCGGTCACTGATTGTATTCAAATATACATCGGTGCTCTCAGTTAATACTTCATTGACTTTCATTGACTTTTTTCAAACTACGTTGAAATTTGCGACCATCTCTGGTTCTGATTGAATTAAGGAACTTTCGAGTCAAGTTTTCCGCTTCTTCTTCAGTATATGCTTCGGCAACTAAATCCAACAATCTTCCTGCACTTTCTATTAAGTTTTCCGCACGGCTACAAATAATATATTTTTTATCACTTGCAACATACATAGATTCCAACTCTTCCAATATGCTTCTTGTGTTATTTTGCATAGTACACCGTATCCATTTACTAATTATATATACTGTATTTATTATGTTTTGATACTATTCAAAAGACTTTGTAACTTGGCACTTTTGATATCTGCGTCAACCTTCGGCGATTGTTGTAAATTGTTATTGGAACTCGTTACACATGGTTTAATGTTATCCATTACTTCACCTGCCGTTGGTACATCGGATTCTACTCCTGCATCCGTGATACGCAGGGTGTTTAAGTCAAATTCTAAATCAATCTTTTGACCGACACCAGCACTAGAACGAGTCTTCATTAATTGCAATTGGTATCTCCCTTGTTCTCGCATGGCACGACTAGTGAAGATTCCAAATACGTTATCTGCCGTATTGATTTTAGAAATACCACCTGATATATGACTGTGGTCAAATTCAACTTCTTCAACTGCACTTCTATTCAACTGCGATGCAGTTACCATAATAATATCCAACTCCTTCGCTAAGTTGCGTATCTCTTCTGATACGTACTTATCTTTTACAAAAAGATTTTCTGGACTAACCTTTGTGCCAACCGGCATCAATAAGTCCAAGTAATCAATACACATACAGTCGATTTTGGTATTCTCTTGTATTTCTAACTCCTTTACATACGACCGTATGTCGTTTACGGTACTCTGTGCTGGCATGTACTTGATGCGTAATTTTCCAGACTTCTTTTCTATCATTTTTACCTTCAATTCAATGCTATCCAACTCCTTGAATATTCGACTAGATGCAGTATCTGTCATCATTGCATCCATACGCATACTTGTTAAATCTTCACTCAACTCCAATGTTATGAATACGCAGTTCTTATTGCTCATGACCCAATTAACCATAAGATTCTGCATGAACAAGGATTTACCTGAGCCCGAACCACCTGCGAAGATTTGAAGTTCGCCTTTGTTAAACCCACCATATAACTTTTTATCTAACATATACCAACCTGTACTTATTTGCCCGTTATTATCCTTGATTGACATTAATCTTGCTCTTGGGTCATCAAAGTAATCAGTACCCATATCCTTTGTCAGGCTAATCTGTACTGCGTCCTTAATTAACTTTTCAACTGGGTCGTACTCCCCCTTTTCTAGTAGGTCAGCACTTGCCAAAATTGCTCTCTCTAATTCTTGCCTACGTGTGAATCCCTCAAATTCATCCAAGAACCAATCGTAGTGACCATCATTTAGTTCAGGCACTGGTCGTAGGTTGGTGTGGGTTACTGCATTAATTTGTTCAATGGTAGGTAACGTACCATGCTCAAGTGAGTGTTCGCTTATCATAGTGGCAGCATCCTGCAACGATGCGTCAAAGTTTTCCACATTGTAAATATTTTGTACACGGACGAAACTTTGCGCATCATTGAGCATCATTTCTAGAAATAACTTTTGTACTTCTTTATTGTATTCCTTCATTTAATAATACTTTCCTATTCGCAATGCTGCTTTCCAATCTGTATTCCTGCGTGCATCTATGTTATTCAAATTAATAATCCAATCGTCATTTTGTTCTTTATTTAGCCGTTCAGTTACCGCATGACACAATGATGGCAATATGTTATGTTTTCCTAATTCATTCAATGCATCGGTTTTAATTATATGTGATGCATTTGCAAAGTCATAATTATATGCTACTTGCCAATTGAAGTCTGTTCTATCCCCTTCGCGGTTTGTACTGAATTCACTCTTATACCAATTGTACATTTCTGGTATTTCGAGCAAATTATAAACACCTACCGTTGCATTAATACCAAACATAACATTACTTGGTGCGTTCTCAACGAACCATTGCATGTTTTTTTTGACACTATCCCAATCCGCCTTCCATCGGATATAATTAAATGCATCACCAATTGCATCAATACTGAAGAAGATTCGCACCATCTTACATTTGCTCCAATAATGCATTACTTCGTCACTAGGAATCTTAGTACCGTTTGTATTATATGAAACCTTACAATCACTTAATGTTGGTATTTTTTTCAATACATCCAAATGCACTGAATTTATCAACGGTTCTCCACCGTTAAAATGCACCCGTTTTATATTACTTAAATCCAACTCATTTAATATTTGATTAGATTTACTTTCCACCGATTGTTGTTTGAATAGAGTCGTTACTCCCAATTCAGTTGCTAACGTACTGCTGTACATTGGGTCACACATTATGCATCCCAAATTACATGCCCATGTTGTATTGTATTCCAATGTATGTAATTTAATCACATCGTCAATATTATTTTCTTCATAAAACTCAACAGCAGATTCACGTTTACTTTTTAAATTATTGGCTTCTGCCTCCCAACATCGGTTGCATTCAGACGATTTTGTGTTGTTGTGGTTTTCTTCTCTTAGTTTGTTTAGGAATGTGGAGTTATCAAAATCGAACATTTCATTCTGTATTGTGTTTGTACCAGATTGACAACACGGTCCGAATTCTATGTAGTTTGTTCCATATGATTTAATAAACACACTGTGAAATATCTCAGGGCAATAAATCATTTCAACTTCCTTACTAATGCCATCTTGGCAAGTTTAATTTTTAGACTAGATGAGTACCTATGTTTTAATATTTTCAAAACAGTTGTAATCTTTCCGTATTTCACGATTGCATCATTAACGTCTTTAACGTATGGGTCATCCCATATTGGGACACTCACACTGAATTCATGTGATAATGCATCGTTAATTAATAATAGTCCTGCTTTATCTTGGTCGGGAACAACAATAACTTCCCTATGTAGTTGTTTTATTTGTTGGGCTTGTATATGACTGATTCTATTATGCAGAACCGCCACACCATCTATACTTATTGCATCCAACACACCTTCCATCACAATAACAAACTTCCAATCATCTTTCTGCAAATCTATACCAAAAACATACCCTGGTTGCTGTTCATTTAAATACTTGGGAGTTTTATTATCTAAGTACCTAGATGTGTACCCAACGATTTTTCCTTTATTCGTATATGGTATTATGATTCTGTTCTTATTACGTGCTTTGTCAGTAGGAGTAATCATGAATGTGTATTGATTGAATTTTATTGCCCGACTTTTTAAATACTCAACATAGTGAGTATCACTTTTTACAATTAATCTGGCGGATGATGGCAGTTCAACCGATTTAAACCTTTTATTCGCATCGATAATTACATCTTTATCATCTAGCAAATCGTTTCCATTTCTCTCATCCAATAAATCTTTAACCCCACGATGCCTAATACTTTCTAAACTTAACCAATCAACATCTTTTTTACTAACTCCAAACCAATATAATAATTGGCGTGCTTTATGTGCTACTGGCTTACCCAATACAAATCCTGTAGTGAAATTACAGTTAAAACAATGGTACCGCCAATCGTGGTCATTTTCTAGTAGAATTCCACCTCGCCCTCGTTTATCGAATGACTCACCATTGTGTGTGCAACACACTGCATTGAAGGAAATCCATCCTCCTGATGTTGTTTTTTTCTTGGGTGGTAATAATGAAATGATATCTAGCATGATGATATTATATATCAACGCAGTAGGGAATATGTTATTTAAGCACGACCGAATACCGAGAATGGTTAAATTAAAATGACTCTTGTCGCACACACGAGAGTCAACGTGATATGAAAAGGCAAACTTAACAAAAAATATAAAAACCTTCATGTACTAACACAATATCTTTGCACTTAGCGTTGTGCTACAGCAGGACTTCGCTAATATTAAAAACAATTTTGTATGCAATACCACTCAAAATTGTTGTGCTACTCTGTTCGGAGGACGCGGAGTAAAACGTCACCTTTGCCTATGAATACATCCAAACTAACTGCAAAAGGAATAACATGACTACTTAACAACTATCATGTGAGTAATGCAACAAGTACATTAATTACAATTATACTTCAAATTAATTCACTGTTTAGTATTTCTTTCAATGAATTTGCAATTATTCGGTGTCCTTCCTCTGTCGGATGCCCATGCTTTTTATAATGATTTTTGAGTATATTACGAGTATTGATATCATGTAATGTATCGATATCAATACTATTTTGGGATAATAAATTAAATTGCACAACTGGAATCTTGTATACAGAACCAATTCCATCAAAGATTCGTGCTGTTGTTTTATAATTCAAATCATATAGTTCATCACATGCAGTCATATTTAAATAATGCTTGTGTAGTTTGAACCAACCACTATCTATATTATCACTTGATTCATGCAACCATACTGAATGTTGGTGTTTATTCCAATCTGGGTCATTACCCACACTTTCATGCAATGGATTGTACCAACTAAACCGACTTTCCTCTGTTAATCCAACAAGCAATACCGAATTGTTAATGTATTCATCGGTGTGATTATCCAACCACCACATTAAATTCCATTGCATCGATTGCAAACTGGCTCCGGGAAATGCTAGATTCTCTTGTGATAAATCATAATGGTTCGCTAGTACACCTGTATAACAATGATTCAACCGATATGAATCATTTTCTATACAGTGTGCTTGTATTCCTTGTTTCTCTAATTCAGGGTCAACTAATTCATCCCCATACGCCCAACTGCAACCAAACGATACGATATTACGTGGTTTAATACTAGAACCCGTCTTTGTGTACTAGATACTTAGCACGAATGTACGCTTTAACTAATCCAGAGCGCACAATGTCATCTACGCCGAACTCATTTGTTTGAAACCAAGTAGGCATTGATTTTAATACTTCTACGAATTTACAAACGTCCTTGTCTTTATCTTTAACAAAGTCGGTTTGCATAAAGTCACCGCAAAATAACGCCTTTGATTTCTTACCGAGTCTAGTTAATACAGAATCTGCTTCATGTGACGTACAGTTCTGGAATTCATCCATAATGATAATACAGTTGTCTAGTGTAATACCACGTACGTACGATGTAATCATAAAACGTACAATACCATGTTTAACTAAAATCTCATACGCATCGTCTCTTCCAAACAGTTCAGAACATACCTTTTTGTACGGTAGTTCATATACTTGCTGTTTTTCGTTAATATCACCTGGCAGGAAGCCAATGTCTCGTGTTGGCACTGCACTACGCACAATAACAATTTGATTTAAGTCTGTACCGCCATTGATTAACTCCTCAAATGCTTTATACATACTAAGGAACGTTTTGCCTGTTCCTGGATAACCCATTAACAATTGACACTTTCCAGTATCGTAATTCTTAAAAAAATCTCCTTGTGCTATTGTAATTGGTTCAATTTCTGCTAGTTTCAAATGCAATTTTGAAACAATACTTGCTCCTGCATTCGACTTCTTATTCTTTCCCATTTATAGTCCTATTAATGATATATATATATATATATATATTATGTTAATGCAGGTAGTATATCCATCACGCCCTGTGTTCCTGCTTGTTCATCCACGTAAGCAAACTCTGTTAATGAGTTAAACACACGCTCTATGCTGTAATTAGCACGTTGCGTTTCTACAGCAGTTAAATCGTTGCTTGTTAGTGTTATTGTTGCTTTACCTTTTGCGGGCGTAACGATGGTTAATGCCTTGCTCATTAGCACAGCATTCTCACTAATTAGTTTAAATGTTAGAGTGGTGTTTTCTAAATTAATAGGTTTTTGGTCTTGGTTAAGGAATTGGAACTCTATAACTGTGTCCACGCCTTTAACTGCTTTTAGTATTTTTGAGTACACGTAATTAGTCCTCGGTAAATGAATAGTAGAAGTAACATTGGGGTCAAAGAAAAACCCAATTTGGCTCTGATTGTATAAATAAATTCTAGTTGAATACATTTAAATATTTATGGAAAATGAGTTATTTCTCAAAATAGCAGAAAAATATCCCTTCTTGTCAATCATACAATATGCCAATATAGAACATATTGGTATTATTATGAATCAAGATAAGATATTAACTACTATGTACAATTTCGGCAATATAAGTGACCCAAAAAAGAGACTACTGTTCTTAGAATTGGGTGAGACTTGGTGGTGGGAATCAAACAGAAGCATACCGATTAACCTATTCCTTAAAGATGAGTGGAGTATATTTAAGTCATATAGAACATCATATAACAACAAGAACCTATCAATACTCATCGGTCCATGTACTAGTTTTGATAATATTTCACAAAAACGAACAAAAAGAAAATCAATAACATTGATTAGGAACATTGATGAATGATGTTCATATGTAATTTAACCAACATTGCATAACTTACTGAGTGGGCTTTTTTAAAAAAGTACGCATTGTTATTTGGTTTAGACCAAACATCATCTGAAATTTCATCCCACGTTTTCCCCATCAAATGTTTTTTTGCTGGTCTAATCAGTGCCAAGAACATTGCCATTCTGGCAATACTATCAGGCTTCATCGTCACAATTTCATTAAAGTGATTTGATATATGTATAAGTTGACTACAGAAATTCTTATCAAGCAACCTTTCCCATGGTGGTTCCATTGCCAATAATTCGGCATAGTGCTTTGGGCTGGTTATGTGTTGGTAAATTTTAACATTCAAGAAATCAATCTTAAAATATCCGCGCATTTCTGCTTCTTTATAATCAATACTTGCACATTTATGCATTGGGTCATATGGTATATCAGTAACATACACTCCACTATTATGTTGCTTAGATTCAGAATTTGTCTCTTGTCTCGCTGGCACATGTTTAATTAATTTCAATATATCGTCTCTATCAAAGAAATCGATATCTATATCTGCGTCCATTTTCATTTTAATAACCCATTCACCATTGTTGTTATGGTTCGTGCAATTTCAATATTCCCATCACTGCTGTAATGGTTCATTAATCCAGAATTGTTTTTAAACATATCAATCTCATGTATATCACGGCATTCCAACTTCTTTATTTCTGATAAGCCAATATGACTCAGATGTATTGTGTTGGGTTCACATAATGTGTGTATTTCTCGGTATATCAAATTATATACAAATTTCGCGTAATCAATATCAAAGTAGTTTTCAAAATACTCAACAATTGGCATAATAGATTGGTCTTGTGTCTGTTCGAAGTGATATTTTAAATCACCGTACAATAGGTCGCTAGAATGGTGCAATACGTTATCTTTATGAATGGGATGGTCTTTGACATAAAGACGATAAGGACTGGTGTGGTTTACAATAACCACACCATAATCACTTAAATTAACTTTTTGTAATTGTTGCAGTATCTTATACTCACTGCATCCCGCCTGCGCAACGTTGGTTACATCAAATGAATTCTCCATAATATTAGGCCAACCCATTTTATTTGTGTATTTTACTGTCCAGTCTGCGCCGAAACTATCACCTGCGATTAATATTGTGTTCATGTAATTAATATTGTGTTCATGTAATAATGTTACCATCCCGCCTGTGATAATATTCCATTAATGTAGTTAGTATCTGTTGGGAAATCTTTAAATTTTCCCTCCCATACAGACGGATTAATGTATTCCCATATTAATTCAGTTTGCTCTTGTGTTAAATTATGTAAGAAGTTCTTTCCACTCGTACAGTTATAAAGAACCCAAGGGCTTATTTTCCCCGTTGTGATTGCATAACAAATGACATTTTTGTTTCCATACCTAAGAACATCCTTGCTATCGGTGTCATTATTCTCCGCCCATACCATACTGTATTTTATAGCACGTGCCAATGTATCAATTGGATTCTCAGTCGTCAGTAGAGTATCCATGTATTCCGAATATAACGTATCACTAGTCCAATAATCAAGTTTTTTATTCTTCTTGATAACATACTCGATAAAATTATTAACATTTATTGCACTAATATCAACACAATATCTTCCAAACTTAACGAATCCGACATAGAATTTACTTCTGATAAATTCCATTTGTGTCTTTGGTTTTTTTGAATTCTGTGTGTATTGGAAAAATTTTATAAAAGCGTTAAACCCAATACGGACACCTTTAACGTCCTTTTCCTGCCATCGTCTTTTCCGCTCACATAAGTGCACCATTAATGTAGTTTCTCGCTTGAAATCCTTATCGCAATATTTACATGTATATACCTTACTTTTCTCCACAGTCTTTCGCATATTCTGTTATTTGCCTTGTTGTAACTAAGTTACTCAATAATTCAATTTCATCATCTTTGTAATGAGGGAATAGTTTTGTCAATTTAGATTGCCTAGTTTTAACACTAGATGTAATTGCTTTATTTTTTGTTGATGCCCATACATGTCGTTGATTTCCTAACTTAGGACTTCCCGCTACTAATGTCAACCATTGCAATTTAGGGTCTCTGTTTATATCGAACATGTGTCTGTTTGCTCTATTATTCATGCCTATGACATAAAGACATTGCGTCAATACATCACTTTCCACACCAGCACCCCATTTCAAACCAAGAAAAGCACTGAATCCCTTTTTCTCTTCATCTGACATGTTGTCATAGAAATCATAATCTTTTGAATCAATTGCCCGTAATACCTTAAATATATCTAATTTGTGTGCCATTTACCACGCCTGTGCGTAATCAACCACTTGGCAATTTCTTGATGCATCTTTGATGAAATACACAACCGTGGGTGACTCACCTTCACTTAACGGTACTGCCAAGTATTGTCCATTTTTAAGTTTTGGATTGTACCATTGAACTTCGTTGTATACGTCTATAACCTCAACGGGCAGAAAGTTTGCGTCGTAACTACTTAGACTATTGAAAGAAAATGCTTTGAAATCTCTGTCATTAATACTGGTCAACGGAATTGCCTCTAAATCTCCTGTGTCAGGTTCACCAATAAGCAATTGCCAATCTAATGGCATTTTAATAACATGCTCACCTATCCGCAAAACCAATGCAGGCGATGTGAAACTTTCCAAAAATATCAATGGAACGAAAAAGTAATCTGCGTCCTTTGGATTGCTATTATCAAATATAGCAAACCACATATCATTGATTGTTTCTGGTAATTCGTTTAGTTCGTATGCTGTGTCGTCTAATGTATGTATTTTCATGTAGTTATTATATCTTAAAGAAAATACTTATCATAGTACATACTACCATAACTTGCCTTTAAGTAAAATTGGAATGGAAATAATTTATTTATGTTACTTCCATTCCAATTTTTCTATGGTGAATGGGTATTGTGCTTCTTTATAAAACTTCTTACGCTTCGTTAGGTGCCTCTTAGCAAACTTACACGTACTAGTGATGTCCCAAATTTGAACAAAGTCCTTATCCTTCGCTTTACGTACACCACGACCGATTGATTGTATCACACGAACGAACGACTTACCAGGTTCGAGTAACATAAGATTGAAGATTCTAGGAATATTAATTCCAACCGAAGCAACGCCATATGTTGCTACTATAATCTTATCGGAGGAATCAGCGACTTCATCATAATGCCCTTTTCTATCTTCAGTTTTAGTAACGCCACTAACAAATACTGCGTTATCACCTAATCTCTTTACTAACTCTTCACCAGACTCAACTCGGTCAACAAGCACCAATGTGTTTCCCGTAACGTTTGCCTTTGTAATGAGTTCCACTAACACATCCAAGCGGTTCGAATCAGTTAGTAAATACTTTAACTCACTTTGATAATTTGCATGCTCTGCATGGTCTAGTAATTGCACAACCTTAACTTGACACCGAGCCAATACTCCTTTGTCTTGCAATTCCTTTGCTGACACTTTATTAACTACATTTCCTAACCCCACGTACAATGATTGGAACTCAAATTTCTCTTTAGGAACTGTTCCAGTCAAACCCCATCGCAATGGGATGTGTGACATAGGACCTGTTAAAATAGTCTTCAATGCATTTGCCTTTGCACTATGTGCCTCATCCACCATAACACATACAACTCCCTCTAGAAACTCACCTATGGTAACTTCTGCCTTTCCACTCTTAGTATCCTTCATCATGATATTCAAACTCTGCCACGTACATATCATGTGTTGTTTGCCATAGTCACGTTGTTTGCCATAGAATACACCAACATCCAACCCCATATTAATATAATCTTCCTCAGTTTGTACTACTAAACTTTTATTAGGAACAATCAAGATACTTCTACCGTATTCCTGCACACGTTCACTTAGTGCCGCAGTCACTAATGTTTTTCCTGCTCCTGTTGCTACTTCTTGAATACATTGTGGATTTTTTAGGAAGTTATTAACAACCTCTATTTGGTAATTACGAAGTACAATTGGTTCACCTTCAATGGGGTGTTTTTTTGGCCACGTGATGTGATTGTAAGTATCTTTATCAACTTCTGCCAACTCATAATCATGTTGGTATTGTCGTTTATCATCAACCTCTATTTCCCAACTATCGTCAATTAACATAGGAAGAATATCGGGGAGTAAATTGATATATGTACTTCCACCAAGATTAAAGAACGAAACCTTTCCGTTCCATCTTCCTAATCTATACGATGGCATAAACCTTGCACCAGGAATTTCATACTCAAATGCATGAACGAGTTTCTTTCTCATATCAATGTCCAACCCCTTGATAGAACAATTAACTTCGTCTCTTACTACTATTGTTGCTGTTTTCATAATATGTTATTGTGTTTAAAATATATCAATTAAATGTTTAATAAAGAAATCGGAAAATTTATCATGGCTTTTGTAACCTGGGTGACTATCATCACTACTTGCTGTATCCACTTTTAAACGAACCATAGGGTCATATAAATTTATCCATTTATCCTCATGTATTGAACCTATACTACTATAGTCTGCATGTACTTTGTCATACAATATTGATATTTCATCATCATCCCTAACCGACACATCTAACATATTTTGTGTGAATGCATCTAAGTCAGATGGTTTATCAAATTGTATCTTATCAAAGTATCGATGTGAACCCCATGGCATGTCATAGTTCGTAAATAGTAACTTGCAGTTTTGTTGTTTTGCTAGATTTACTAAAATATTCACATAGTACAACAAATCTTTTATCCCCCAATGCGCCTTTTGGTATTGCATATTATATTGTCTTGCATTTTCCATAACAGATGCATCTAATGTAATACCATTAACCAAATGTATGTCGTTGACTATATGCACATCATTGATTAAACCCGATTTAGTTGAATACATCTCTAACCCATAATGTATATGTTCACATGGGATTTCTCTCCATTGTACAATTGCGTAATTGTATTTTTTATTAATCAACGATGACGCAGTATGTAAAAATATTTCTTTATTGCCTTTACCAATATGGGATATATTATCAACGTCTAAGTTGAAGTGTGAGGCTAATTGATTCACCCACAGTTTATTATCTGTCTTTTCGTATTGCAATCCAGTCCCACTCGAATAACATGGTCCCGATATTAAAATTGTTTTTTTATGCATAGTGTAACAATTAATTAATATATAAGTAAGGTGGGTACAAAGCCAACAAAAGGATGTGACTAAAACTTTGTACCCGAGTTTGACACAAGACAATATAGGGGGTGCCTTGCATCTGTTTGGTAGTGTTCATTTAGGGAGGTTATACTTATAACACAATAAACACATACCGAACCTGTTAAAAACTATTGTTCATGCATGTATTTTTAGCGAGCAATTTCCATCGCTTTTCACTAATTGTACGCAAATCTGCTATCTTCAATGCCATTCGGAGACTCATTTCACGCAAATCGTTCTTATGAGTCTGCATGAATGTTATGATTTCATTTCCCTGTTTATCACTCAAGTTATAATCATTGAATAATTCACCTGTTTCTGCGATTTGTCTTACACGCAATAATTTATCATGCATTGTGTCTAATGTTAAGTCCAAATAATGGCATCTACTTTGCAATGCTTCTAAGTGGTCTTTTAATTTCTTACTACGAACGTTGTCAAACTTCAAGTTTGTGATAAAAATCACAGCACCTTCAAAATCAAATGCATTCGGAATTCCTTCTCTACGCAATGTATGGCTTTCCGAACTCCAAAAAACCCTACGCTTGGTACCACTGTCCAGCGCCGCTTTGAGCAAATTAAGACTTAAGTCATCCTGTAGCAACATGTCACAGTCGTCAAAAACGAGAACATGCCCTTCACCAGAATGCTTATACAACGCAGTGTACAATTTAATTGGAGTAATGGCACCCTTGATTACTTCGTATTTTTGATTAACTGTAGCAATAACATCAAACATACTTGCTTTCGCAAGTTGCCCCTCAACACCATATGATTTACCAACACCAGGAGGACCAGATACTATCATTGCTTTAATATCAGTGGCGATAGTTGCCCTTGTCATTTCTTCCAATATAGCAAACCGCTCAGAAATTCTCTTTATAATCTGCTCGTCGGTTTCTTTTTTAACAACAGGTTTCTTCACAACTTTAACTTTCTTGTATTTCTTCGGAGTTAAAATTTCTAAATTGTCCCTTGTGACAGTAATTCTAACTGTTTTCTGCCGACCATCACCAACTGTCTTGGTTGGTTTAACCAGAATGAACGAACCATTAATATCGACATTCGAGGGTATACCTCTGACTAATTCAAATATTTTATTTTTAATTATTTGGTTGCGATGCGAACCATGGCGGACAATTACCTTCATACAATACTCCCTACAAGTGTTTTTTAAGTTGTAGGGAGTATTATACTTAGTTTTTAGAAAAAATGTTAATAACTTATAATTTTAACTTATAATTGCAGTGTTGATAGTCCAATCAGCAGTAAAAACCTCACCTGCAGATATAGGATTATGCAATGCACCAACAGGAGATGCCCCATCAACCGCAGGTGCTACTACACCATCAGTTGTTCTATTAGTAGATGATAAGTTATTTGCATCTGACATCCAATTGAAGTTAGTAGGTAAATCTACCCCTGTAACTGCAGGAAAAACATTCCCTTCGTCATCAGTTGTTTCAGTTGTTACTTCAGTTGAATAATTGGCACTTATCATCACTAGTGTTAATTCACCAGCCGAAACAGTGGTTGTGCTTGTAACACTACCAACCACATCAGTCGATATGTCAAAGGTGAATAATTCTACTAAAGTGTCCGGTGCTCCGCCAGCAGTTATATTTCCGTTAAAAACCTCGACACCATTAAAATTAAATGTTATAGTTGCGCCGCTACTGTGTCCGAAAACTTTGATTGTTCTTGATGGCATTGTTATTTCTCCGTATGTTAATATATTTATACTACTATTTATACAATACTGACGATATCTTCTTCAATACATTGCGTACCATATTGTATTTCTATAATACGCACAGGTTCGTTGGTACGGTTGCTTAACCTATGCCACGAATCTACAGGTATCACAAGTTGTTCATATACCGCATATTCTCTATTAGATAAAATACGTGAGTTATTACCTTGCTCAACAGTGGCAAGACCCTCAGACACAAACCAAAATTCACTACGATGGTGATGTTTTTGTAGACTTAAGGTTTTTCCAGGTTCTACAGTAAGTTCCTTAACTTTATGTGTACTTGTTTCGTGTATAACTCTATAGTGACCCCAATCTCGTTCAATCTTTGGTGCCAACCATTCTTGTAATATCCATGACGACGAATTCTTTTTATTATCTCCACCTACACTAAAATGAAATTTAATATCCATCCAAGTAGGACATGTTCTCATCTCGGGTATATTACCCTCAACTCTATCGCCACCATTTAAAAAGTTAATAGTAGCACCGTGATATAAACGTGCAGTCATTTTTATAGCATCGCATGCACTATCATCACCATCATCAAACACTATTACATCCTGTACACCCTTTATGTTACGTAGTATCTCCACACGTTCACTTAATGGCATAAACGCACGACCTTTTTTACGTACTAGCCATTCATCACTGTTTACAGCAACCACGAGTCTACCGTACTTCTGTGCTTCTTTTATGTACTCTAAATGCCCACTGTGTATAGGGTCAAAGCCGCCGGTAATTAACGCTACTTGCATATTATTGTCCGTACCAAATATTACTATAATCTAACCACGGAAGAACCAAATCTTCACGTTTCATATAACCGTATTTATTAATACTTTCGACACCAGTCTTTGGGATTAATCCTTTGTCTGCCAAGTCATACCACGTTGCGGTTTTTGGATTTAATGGAGATACATCACTTTTGTAAACGATTACTTTAATCCAATTGTCGTTTACTTGCTGTTGGAAAAATCCAGATTCACAATCAAACCCATTAACTGCCAACATATGTATTAACCCATCTATTGTGTGATTGTAGTAATGATAGTTGGGCTGTGAAGATGCCAATTTATTGTATTCTATGTTAGTCGTGCTTGGTATCTGCAAAACCAACATGCCACCCTCAGATAACATATGATACCAATTACTCAGTGTCATTAATGGGTTCATAACATACTGAAAACTGTCGTGACAATACAGTACATCGAATTCTTCATCTAATACAACTTCGAAATCGTGCTGTATGTATTTTATGTTTTGGTGTTGTATCAATAACTTGCTATTAATATCAATTCCAGTGCAATTTATATTCAATTGAATAATGGAATCATCATCAATTTCTCTAGTTGCCCACCATTCTAAATCTAACCCTTCCTTACCACATCCCATATCACAAACACTACCAATGCTTTCCATAAAATCAGGATATGCATATAGTAATTCAAGTGTTTCTAAACTATGTTGATGGCTATCATATGCTGAACTAAAACTCATTTAATTAACTCCAATATAAGTTTATTCTTAATTATGTTATGGGTAGATTCCAACTTGGTTAATAATTCCATGTTTTTATTTATCCTGTTCCATAACTGAGTTCGCAAACTATTCATTACATCATATGTATAATTGTTGAGGAACGTTCTTAATTCATCGACCACCATTTTCATACGAACAGTTTCATCCTCTTCATAATCATACGAGTGATTGATAATATCATCAAATACATCAAATCCCATATCCCTAACTACAGCAACTGTTCTTGGAACAGCAAACCACAACGGCAGTTGCCTATAAGCAAATGCTTTAAATGTTTTTTCAGTTATGAATATATCTCGCCAACTATCATCATCAGTTTGTGAACTAGTCTCTGATATTATATTAATAAGACACTTGAAGAATGATTCGTTAGTGTGATGATGTTGTTTATCATCACCATCTACTACACCATCAACGAGAACAGGTAGTGTACGTGGATGAAATGCATCAGATATTGCATTTGATTTATGCATCCATGCATCGGGTTGTGATGCACAACTGATAATATATTGATTCTCATCAAACGTGTCTAACAGCATCTTAGTAAATTTGACCCTACTAAGCGATGCACGGCGTTGCAATGATAAGAAATACCTATCAACAACGATATCATCCCAATTTATATTCAATGAATTTACGTGACGCAGGAATTGACAATGCGCAACCATATGTGTAGGGAAGCATTTATATTCGTAGGTGGAATGATGGTTAGTTACCACATTGAATAGAACACGAACTTCTGTTGTGAAACATGTTGTGATTGCGTTGACCATATTGCCAATGTCCGATGCACCCACACCTTCATTGGTACAATCAAATATACACAACGCAGGAATCGATATATTCTCTAGCACCATCTGTTCTTTGAATAGTGTGAGGAAATTTCCTTTCCTGATTATATCAAAATCATTATCCCAAGCGTTGTAAACTAATACCCCATTGACATATAGAAATTTACTACGTGTATCACACAACAACGTCTTCCATGCCCGCAGTGCGTAACTTAACAATATGCCCCAATTGCCATTGCTTCGTATCCAAACCTTTCATAATACCTAACCAACGATTCCTTATTAACGCGACCTCATTGATTAATAACTCAAAATCAATCACCTCATCCTCACCATCGGCATATTTTTCAGCATCCCTGCTACTTAATGCTCGTGCATATGTTTCAAGATATTTCTTAAAATGTTTGCGTCGGATACGTCGCAGTTCGATGTTAAGGAACTCCAATACCGCTTCTACTTCCTGCAATTGATAAAAACGTTTCTCAGTGATACCAGGCAATTCCTTGATATTAGTTTCAACATGCCCATTGAGAATCACCTCACCTTTCGCTTTAGTTATCTCCTTATCATAGTAGTCAATAAAGCGAGGGATTGATGATAAATCTTGTGTTACTTTTGCGTACCACATATCACTTAATACTCGTCGTCGTCGTAGTCTTCATCAACTTCCACATCGATATAATCTAATAATGCCTTTTTGATATCATCATTCGTTGTTATGTCGGCAATTTTTTCACCATCAATTCCATTCTCAATCAATAATGCCACAAAATCATCTGCAGCATCTTTGATGTCAACGATATGTTCTTGTAGT
>Ga0233435_1002036_pt1 | contig 17934 bp, 17 predicted proteins | sample SI_122_August201_3_FD_182735 | JGI IMG/M metagenome (GOLD analysis project Ga0233435, IMG submission 182735) | Seawater microbial communities from Saanich Inlet, British Columbia, Canada - SI_122_August2016_135_MG | ecosystem: Environmental > Aquatic > Marine > Inlet | place: Canada: British... | reverse complement strand
GGTCGGCATTTGTGAACATCTGTGTGTAGTACCAATTAATGTACTCAAAACTAAACGCCTGTGCATCACTAAGAACTACTGTGTTTGTTTCTTCATCAAAGTTGTTGACGTGCAACTCTTTTGCAATTCTTGCTTCAATTGCACCTTTGTCGTAGTCACTTATACGAAAGCGCCATTCTCGCAATCTATCATCTTGTGTTACTGAACCAGGTTTAATCTGATTTGCGTAGTAACCTTTCATAGATACTGTTATAGCATGAAGTGCTTCTGCTGTGAAATCTGGTCCACGTTCAGCACCATCACCCCAGAACGAACCGTAATTCATTAAACCGCGTAAGTGGAATATTTCTTGCCCTTTCATAATATCGGCTTCGGATATTACTAACTCGCCGTTTGCATTTTTGAAGTCAGGTACTGGCGGTGCTCCCATATATGTGGCGGCGCCCATATATACTAATCCCATTATTGAAATTACTGATACTATCCAAAAGTGTATAAACCAATACTTCTTACTAAGAAGCATGTGTGCTAATGTGCCTTTGAATTCTTTTTTAGTTCCATTGGAAGTAGATTCGTCCATGATTTTTTTATTCTCCTATATGATATTAAAATATATAATTGGTAACATGTAATATGTTAATGTGACATTATACACATATAGTTATCCCTTGCTACATAAGGGATAAAAAAACCCTACATTGCGCAGGGTTTCTTGATGTAGGTCAAGGATTTTTTAAATCCTTGACAAATGTTATTAATTATTACTGTTTTCTTGGGTCTTTGCGCCCGCGAAATAACGCAGTCATGTAATCTTCACTCACGTTATGGAAATTATCGTAGTAACCGTTTTTATATAATTTGGCAGATGCTTCGTTTAATGCAGAAAGTGGTGCAATCATATTAAATGCATATTTTCCTTGATTGCATACAATGCCGTTAATACTTTCGTGTTCGTACGGATGGTCGGGCAATGAAATTAAATCAACTTTTGCTAAATCACCATCATTTGCTAGATAAACCATTTCGTGAAAAACTTTAGGGTCCCATTTTGATGGGTCATAGACATATAAAAACACATCATATCCTTGATTGCCAACTTTGGCATGTTCTACTAAATCTTCATAAGGATGACCACCCAATCTAAATGTAATTTTTTGGTTTGTTCTAGCGTGTTTTGCGTATGGACAAACCGCCACACCATTCATTGCGGGTGTTGGCACTTCAATTGAGTTTTTAAGCCATAATTCTGTGTCTTTTTGTGCTTGCTGTAAATCTATTTTCATTTTCTAAGTCCTTGAGGTTACAATATAATCATTAGTAGTTATCCCGTGCTACATAAGGGATAAAAAAACCCTACAATACGTAGGTTTTCTTGATATATGTCAAGGATTTTTAGTATTGTTGGGTTCTTCTAATTTCAAAAAGTCGCATAAAGTTCTCGCAAATGTATTGCGTGTATTTATGCTATTTGTGTAGTCTTATTAGATTGTTACTATCAGCCAATTCTAACGATTGGTTGTCCTTTGGAATCTACTGTTGCTTCAATATTGCCATGAACAAAATCATAAAAACCACCATCGATATGAAATTCATATTCTAACCACTTAGCATATGCATCAGGTAACTCATATAATTTCATTCTCCACTCTCCGTAATTTTCCCACATCGCATCAAGAATTTCATCAGTAGGATGTAAAGAACTCATCCCATCTATTATCTTGCGGTGTGCATTGATGTTTCCTTGTGTGGTATCAGACAACCAATCACTGAGGATAACATTTTTATTTTTAACTATGAGTTCAGTTATTTCATCGATTGTGTATGTAATAGTACGCCATGATAAAAAATCCAATATTAAATTAGCATCAGTATCATATTTTTCAAACACACTTTTTAAGTCTGTGTTTGAAAAACGTTCAATAACTTCTTGTGCACCAACTTCAGTATCTTCTTCGTCCATCCATTCATTTTCTCGTAGATGTACTTGGTACTTCTCACCATCATGTGTTGGGTTCTTCGGAAGTAGTATGAATAATGGATGATTATGGGAACTATAACCACCAAACATATTATTATTCTTTGCCGCAGTACACCATCGTGTTCCTTGTCCGTAATAACAAGCCGATGCTTCATCATTTGGAATAATGATTCTAACTTCGCTGTTATTCAGGATTTCTTTAGCATCACCCTTTGGCATTACTTCCTTTTCATTTCTTGCAGTTTGAAATTCATCGTACAGTGTATTAATTCTTAACATTAGTCTTAATGCACTGTCCCTGCCTTTGAATCTATTAATATCGGCTATCTGTTGTGGTAATTGTCTGTGTATTTTTAACGTGTGGTACTCATGTAAGAAATCTGCCCATGTACTCAATGCATCCTCGAAGCGACTAATAGAACCATCGATGTACCTTCTAACTAACCATTCAGTGTATTGTTTGTTTGGGGTTGGGTCTGCTTTTTCAACCTGTTCTAGTTTTCTTGAAATAAATTCTTGCAACTCACTTTCGTCACTTAAATCCAAATCATAATCGCTGTCTACGCTGTTATCATTCTCTAGGCGACTTAAAAATTTCTCACCCAAATTATTAGCAGTTATATCTCGTTTATACTCTAAGAGTTCTTTATATCTCATATGATTTCTCTAAATGCATTCTTCTCTGTTGTTTACCATCATCATCGTCGTAAACAGTGAACATTGACACTTTGGTTACATTTCCATTTTCGTCTTTTGTATCATGTAAGTGCAAATCTCCCAAGTGCAGCAAGTGTCCTTCAACATAATCCATACTAATACCTTGTCTACTATCTAATCGGGAGTTACTCTTCAATATAGAACCAACAAGTTCTGGCAACTCACTTAAATGGAATATACCGTCTTCATCTCTCATTTCATATTTTTGGTCATTTATATCATCCATGGTAATGTCAGTGATAGCATCAACTTCATCGACGAACCTTCTAACATCGTCGTTATAATCAATATAACTTGGTGCATCATCTGATGGCATATCTTCTTCTTCGTTCCAATACCCTTCGTCCCTTAACCAATCGTAGTAGTACTCGTCATCCACCATCCAGTCATCAATAGCCTCGTATACATAGCCAAATGCATAATCCTTCATTGAAGTCAATATATCATCCAACACATTCGGAGGAGTGAAATCAATTGTGTCTGACATATTCATTTCGTGCGTACTAGTGAATTTTTTATTAAAGAACTCCAATAGGGATTTATCCTTGAATCGTTCCATAAACAACCCCCTAAAATCAGTAACTGCATGCCCACGTTTGTTGTAGATTTTATTCTCACCTATCACTACTTGGTATTTTTCGCCATCTTCTGATGGATGTTTGGGATTAATGATGAATATCGGTCCTTCTGGTGGGTATTCACTTGGATAATTATACTTTTTTGCAAAGTAACCACGGTCAGGGTCTGTCATATCGACACTTACTTCACCATTTTCGAATACATTCTTGTTTAATTGTATGTATATGTCTTTAAGTTTCTTATCAGGGAATCGTTCATCAAATAACCAATTAATAGGTTTATATGAGTCATTGTTATATGATACTATATCACTAACTAATCTAACTTTACCGTAGTCACTTAGTGTGTATCGTTCACCTTCTGATTTTGGATTCGTTGGAATGAACATATCATATCCCTCTACCATTCGTGGCCCACCATCGCCTAAGTAGCGTCTTGCAATGTAGTTATTTGGTCTAACTACCTTAACTTCGCTACTTTCATATACCTTCTCCGCATCAATGAACTTATCCTTGAGTTCTTGACTAGGGAAGCGTTCATCGAATAACCATCGAACACCATCTTTTATCTCAGCATATCTTTCATTCTGTAACTTACCATCTGAATTTAGTTTCCATTCTTCACCATCATGCACAGGGTTAATTGGCTCAAAGACAAACAATGCCTCGATTTGTCCACCAGTCGAGTTAATGTAACCGAACCCTGCGTAGTAAAGATTAGTCAATACGTTCTGTGGTTTGACTACTCTAACTTCATTGTTTGAATAAACCTCAGTTGGATTGATGAACTTATCCTTTAACTCTTTGTCAGGGAACCGTTCATCGAATAACCACCTGAGAGTGGTTTCAGCCATGCGCCCACCAGTTTCATCCAACACAGTACCATCACTACGCACGCGATATTCTTCACCATCGTGCTGTGGTTTATTTGGAACAAATATAAGGTTAGCAACATCATTTCCTCTACGAACACTTCCAAAACCGTACATACTAGCAGAGATTCCATTAGTTGGTGTAGTTACAGTAGCACTGTTAGTGACGATTACTGTATCTAATTTAATCCACAAATCACGTAGTTTTTGGATTGGGAATCTTTCGTACAACAACCATTTAAGTCCACCATCTACGTTTTGGTCTTTCTCATTTAGGAATGTACCACCATCATGTAGTTGATATTTCTCACCTTCGTACTTGGGGTTCTTTGGAATGAATATATACAGTTTCCCACGGTCGTTGTATGATTTGAAGTAATTTATCCCCTTGGTGGCAGCCGTGCACCAACGGGTGCCTTGTCCGTAATAACATGCCGATGCTTCGTCATTCGGAATAATAACTCTTACGTTAGCATCATTGTATAACTCCGTTGCATTGCCCTTCGGCATTGCTAATGCAGTTTCTTCACCACGTTTCTTTTGGTACGCATTCCATAGACTGGTTACCTTGTCGTATAATTTCCAAAGGTCACGAGTTGTTTTAAATTTATTGATGTCAGCCATTTCAGGTGGTAATTGGCGTCTGACTTTTAGGTTGTGGAACATTTCCAACATCTCTGTTGTCGTACTGAGGATATCTTCAAATAATTCAATAGAACCATCGATATATCTCAATAGAATCCACTGAACGTACTGTTTGTTTGGACTAGGGTCTGCTTGTTCTATTTGTTCTAGTTTAATCTCAACGAAATCCCGTATCTGTTCTTGGTCAATGGAATACGGTTTTCCCGTTTCTGAATCAAGCCCACCATCTGAAAAATAATCAGCAATAGTTTCATCACCTTGCATACGCTGTATAAACTTATCACCTAGATTAGTAATTGTGATATCACGTTTATATTCTAATAATTCACTGTATCTCATTTGTAATCCTTTCCACCGTATAGATATCCATCGTCTTTGCCATATACGTACACTTTAAACCCAATTAATTTATTGTTTTCATTATAGTTGGTGGTTATACTTGTTTTATTAACGATGTGTGACGCAACCTCGTCATATATATCTTTGTAGTTCTCTGCATCCCATCCACTATCTTCTACTCTAATACTTAAAATATCACAGATGTCATCCAACATATATGCATTTTCGTCGCCCTCCTCATTTCTGATATCAACGACATCCATTATTTCTTCATAATTTGCATCAACAGCACTTTCTATATTTTGCAATGTTTCCGCACCATCGTTGTCAAATTCGAAGTAATTTGGGGCACCGTCTTTTATTTTTACGTTATTCTTATTATCTTTGAGCAAGAACCCACCTTCTTCTAACCAATCGTAATATTCAATGTGGTTATCCTCTTTCATCTTGTCAATGATTAGTGGGAATAATTCCTCTTTTGTATATTTCGCATATACATCCACTATATCCATTAGTACAGATTCTGGTGCAAATTCAATCATTGATTTAATTGATGGCTCAACCTTCATGAAGAAATCAACCACATCAGAACCAGCAAACCTCACGTCTAATAAATGCCCCAAAGGTATAGATACATCTTGTTCATTCATGAATTGTTTATTTTGAAAATGTAATTGATATTTCTCACCTTCGTATTCAGGTTTGGTGGGGATTAATATGTACAACTTACCATTACTATTGTAGTGGTCGAAGTAATTCTGCCCCATCGTCGATGCCGTACACCACATGGTTCCTTGTCCATAATAACAAGCGGATGCTTCATCTTCGGGAACAATTACCCTCACGTACGCATCTTTATAAACTTCAGATGCTTTGCCCTTCGATAGCATCTTTTGTTCTCGGTTATTATCCTGTTCTTGACTCAAGCGATTCCACCTAGGTGTTAACTCAGTATGAACAGCATTGATATCTTCTTTGGTTTTGATTTGATTAATGTCAGCAGGAATTGCCTGTGCCCCATCTGATGGGTCATTCAATCTATTACGTGTCTTTAAATTATGGTACTTGAATAAGAACTCAGCAATGTTACTACTAATATCTTCGTATCTAGAAATAGAATTATCTAAAAATCGTTGTACAATCCATTGTACGTACTGTTTATTTTGCGATGGGTCTGCTTCCTCTGCAACTTGAAAAAATTCATTATGAAGTTCTTCATCTTCTGGTTGGCGTGTTGCAATCCAATCTTTAAGACCATTATCATTATGCATACGGTCAACAATTCTATCACCAAAATTACTAATAGTAATATCTCTTTTGTATTCTAGAAGTGTATTGAATTCGTATAATCGCATTGTTGTGTTAAGTTTTAATTTAACGTATTTATGCGTTTTAATTTATCCCGTAACTAAGTCAATGTGTTCCATTATTTGTTCAACTGTGTGTTGATTTATCATATAGCACCTTTTGCTAAAATCCCCACCCTTGATGTAATTAAAATTATAATCTGATGATTCTTTAGTACCGTTGAATATGTCAATAGAGGCTTCTGTGGCTACGGTCTGTATTAACTTTATGACAGCAACTAATCTATCGTTATCTTGAATAATTGTGTCAAATGATGTGTCAAATCCATAGTCGAACCTAAATCCAAGACGTTTCAATGTACCGTACGTATCAAATTGCCCAATAGGAACAAATGCCGTACCGCCAAGCAAACACTTTAATGTTTTTTCGGTGATAAATGGTCCAGGATATGAGTACAACGCAGAATCAAAGCAATCACTAGAGTCAAAACTTTCATTTGTGAAGTGCAGAGCACAATTTTGGTATGATGGTTGCCATGGATTTGCTGTATATTTTTGTTGGTTCAATCCATCATTAAAATCATCAATGGTGTATTCATTGCCATAATATTTGTCAAAGAATATCTTATGTAATTCCCTTATTAAGATTGGCACATAGTCATTATCGTGTATTATATTTTTCTCTTCAAGCCACTTATGCAATACGAGAATGCAGTTATCAGTTCCAATGTATTCAGCAAGAGCAGTAAATACTGTTAATTTTGTACTAGTAATTCTATTACAAAACACACTTGCTTTATGTGTTATTTTTTTAGGGGTATCATCAATGCCGAACCACTCCATCATTTTGTCCAATTGTATATGCCAATAGTAATATGACAAAAATCTAACCTTTGGGATTGTATACCCGTTACTACTCCCATCAAAAAGAACTATTATTTCACCATTGATTAATTTTGATTGTGCTTTTAACCAATCTACATCAATTGCTTCCAAATGAAAACTAACTATATGCACATCATAATTATTGGGTAGATTAATAACTACATCACTTACATATGGCCATCGTTGAAATAATGCTAAGTATATTTTTTTATTAGTTGGTATTTGATTAATCCACTCATACCCAATATGTAAATCTATGCGTTTCTTAAATTCATGTACGTTGCCGTTAAATGGCAACGGTACCAACATGTTATGTTCCACGAATTCCTGTATTAAATAATGTGTTTGTGTTGGTATTCTTTAGTGCTGTTTTGTGTAACAAAGCAGGGTTACCATATTTGTCAACGTTTAATTTGAGTTTATCCGCTTGGATTTTAATCTCATTGGGACCAACATCATTCGTTTGATTCTGTTTGGTGATGACACCAACACCCTCGGTAATTTCTTTTATTTGCATATAACTATTTATACCATCATGTAAGTTCCAATAACCAAGGCAATACTGGAGATGAAAATTTAAATTCCGCCGTTCCATTGTACCCCATACAAAAATTAAACGGTTCTGTCGTCATTTCTCCGTATCCGTTTTTATCATGTGTGTACATAAACAGATGCTTATTACTTAGAAGTATGTCACGTATATCAATCCCACCGAACGCAATGTTATTGATACTAACTTGCGATGATTTGATTACATTGCCATCATCTAATATGGTGTGACAGTCGGTCTTTCCACTTAGTATGAATTTCATACTATGTTTTCTTTCGATGTTTGGAATATCAAATGATACTTTGTTACTACTTTCATTGGTTATAAACTCAAATATAGTAGTATTGTTTAGTGTTATTTTAAAAAGAAGCGGAACCACATGTAAGTCGATATTAATATCACACATAAACAGGGTTTTACTCATTTAAAAAACTATCAATTTCTACAATGATTCCATCTAAACCCACCAATTCGGTGATAATTGATTCGAGATGTTTCACCGTGTCTGCGTTAATGATTGTTTCATCATCTTCATCATCTTTTTGCAATTTACTAATTTTAATTGTTATTTGTGCTGTGTTTAATCTAGCCATAATTTTTATTTTGGTTTGAATTGATTAAGAACGATAACCCCATCTTCATTAACTTCTGAATTTGGCATTACTGGTAGTGCATTTTCTACGTGGGCATTTGTTACTACCTCGAAATGAATGCTATCGTCGTTGCATATTGTATTAATATTGCATTTTTCTAACTTGTCGAATAATATCTTCTTACTTAATGGAACGCGAATCAATTCGTCGATTTTTCTACTAATTGGTCTAGCACCCATCTTTGAATCGTATCCTATTTCTGCTAAGTGATTAATTACCGCTTCGGTAACGTTAAGATTAATTTCTTTCTTATCGAGTGCATCCGTGAGTTCGTTGATGAATTTATTAACAACCTTTTTGATACTCAGAGTATCTAACTTGTTGAACTTAATGGTGGCATCGATTCTATTCCGTAATTCAGGTTTGAAGAATTCCTTGATTGCTTTATCTTCTTCTCCAGTTTTTTCTAATTCTTGACCGAAACCAATTGCATTTGACTCACTTGCTTGTGCACCTAAGTTAGTTGTAAGGATAATAATAGCATTCGATACATTGACAGTCTTACCTGCAGAACTAGTGATTGTGCCTTCATCCAACATTTGTAAAAGAATATTACTCACATCTGGGTGTGCTTTTTCTATCTCATCAAAAAGAATAATTGAATACGGGTCTTTGCTTAATTCTGAAATTAATTTACCACCACTTAATGAACCATCTTCAAAACCTACATAACCAGGAGGAGCGCCAATCAATGTGCTAATTGTGTGCTTTTCTTGATATTCCGACATATCGTATCGTAGTAATTTCATATCTAAGTTTGAACTTAATAGTTTTGCTAGTTCTGTTTTGCCCGTGCCTGTTGGACCAAGTAACAAGAAACTAGCAATCGGCTTTCCTTCTCTACCAATGCCACTAAAGTTAACATAAATTTGTTCTAATACTTTATCTACAGCACCGTCTTGTCCGTATAGTTTTGCTTTAACTTTATCATCCAATATCAATAACATTTCATTGCTTTCATTAGTTAAACGGTCAACAGGAATATCAGTCAGTTTACTAACTTGTTCATATATTCGTTGTTTTGAAATCTTTGCACCTTCGTTACTTTTTGCACGTTGCTTAGCACACGCTGCATCAAGTAAGTCTATTCCTTTATCTGGATTTTTTCTATCGTGGATGTATCTTCTACTTAGTTCAACTGCCGAAACAATCGCATCCTCATCAATAGTAACATCATGGTATTCTTCTAAACGTTTACTAACACCTTTTAGAATTTTAAACGTTGTTTCTTCGTCTGGTTCGGCAATGTTTAAAATATAAAAACGACGCATTAGTGCTCTATCTTGTTCAAATGTTTCGTAGTATTCTTCCCATGTTGTACTTGCTACTACTTTTAAATTACCTTTAGTAAGTGCAGGTTTTAACATATTTACAAAGTCTAAACTACCACCAGATGTTGAACCAGCACCTGCCATAGTATGTGCTTCGTCAATAAATAAAATACCTTTTTCCACTGCTTCCAATGACTTAATAATCTTCTTGAATTTCTCTTCGAATTCACCGCGGTACTTACTACCAGCAACAATATCGCTAATTTCAAGTGACCATACTTCGTGGTCTTTTAAAAACTCTGGAACATGTTCAGATTCAATTAATTGTGCCAATCCTTCTGCAATTGCAGTTTTACCAACACCAGGGTCGCCCACCATCAGAACATTGCTTTTAAACTTCTTCGCAAGAATGTTAATAGCATCACGTACTTCATCTGCTCTACCAATTAATGGTTCTAATTTATCATTGCGTGCAAGGTCATTTAGGTTGGTACAAAATTCCTCGAGAGTTTCAGTTGCCTGAGTATCCGTTAATTTAACATCAGATTCTTTATAATGTTCTTGCCAATAACTGGAAAAGGTAGTCTTATTTACACCATGCTTTAACAGGAAATATGATGCATGACTTTGTGATTCAATAGAAATACTTAAGTATAAATCCAAAGTATTAACATATCTTCTTCCTGTGAATATTACTTGTGTCACTGCTCTATTGAACACACGTTCTAACGCATTCGTTTTCTTTGGAAGTTCACCATTATTGATGTTATCTACATTATTTAGGTACGAATCTAAGTCAGATGCTAATGCTTTTGTATCGATTCCATTACCAATGAGAACTTTAGTGAATGGCTCATAATGTACAAGACTCAATAACAAGTGTTCTACCAAAACGTATTCATGTTCTTTCTTCTTCGCAATCTGAATTGCGTAATCCGTTATATGCTCAATTTCTGGATTTGTTTGCATTTAGTTTACCTTATATGATTGATACTATTAATTATACGTTGTGTGTGCTTATGCAATATATTAAATATTTAGGCATATTACCATTTTTGCGATTGTGGCAACATGGATATTATCGAATGAATTCACTGTGTAATCACAACCGATAGGGGGAGTGAATAGTTGATTAGTATCAGCGTATCGACCCTCGCTTATGGTATTCATCCATATCGTGTAGTCAGCATCAAATATCTTTCGTTGTTCGGGGAGTGGTGCAACGAAATCACATATAATATAATCGCACTCTGAATCATTTGCTATCGATGCTAATCGAATTGATTGACGTATCCTACCACTCTCGGAAAAATCCCAATCATCATGGGATTTACGAATTACATCTGCATTAATCCACAATACATGTGTCAGTTTTGTTATTAACTTTTTAGCAAATAATGTTTTGCCAGAACCTGGTAATCCCATAATTAATATTTTAAATGGCATTCTTACTTTCTGAGATTGATAGATGTACATGATTATCGAGCCAATATTCATCGACGTGATTGATGTACTTTTTATTTGCATTACTGTCTACTAGTACCTCATTAATACTACTTATATTTAGATTAGGAAACCCAATTAAATTACATATATAATTTATATAATTTGCTTTATGCAATACCAGTGTTTCGTGTGACAGATAATGTATTGGTAACATCCTATCAGCAAAGTAATTCATAAATTGAGGAAGTGTAAATTCCTCACGAACGCGTATTTGCTGTGCTTCTAGTATATTCTTATCACGTGATATTAAACCAATTTGTACATCTACTCCTAACGCAATTACTTGGTTATAGAAGTTAGCAATATCAGGTACATTTAGTTCTCCATTTTTAACATATGGAATAGAGACAGAAGTTACCCAATAATCATATCCATCGAAGTCATCAATATCAAGGTCGCGGTGACCTTGCCACACCTCATTAAAGGGTTCTTTATGGTGACCTTGCCAATAATCATTTAATAAACCCTTCCACCCACCTATTTCATCACTAGTAGCGAAGCACTTAGAAAATAGGTGATTACCAGCGCCTTGTGGGCCAGTTAATATGATTAACTTCTTCATACATACTCAGTGTTTTTTAACAATGTCCCATATTTCTTTACGCTATATAGTTAATAATTACTATTTAATGCAGTTATCGACTTGCTCTATTTTATTTAAATATTATCGTCTTTGCAGTTAAAACGTTACAAACCATATGTATTGCATGTTTATTTACATAAAATCGATGCTTTGTGTACAAAAACATGCTATTTTAGTTAGTTTTTGGCTATAGTAAGTTCAATGTAATGCCGACGTTTTCGTTAATTGGCGTTAGTTTAAAGTGTGAGAACCCCATGTCAACGTAATACTTTAAATCAAATATTACTTTGTCTGTGCTACCATCTTCCGAACAAGCAAATGTTTCATCTAATCCTTTGTTATGCTGTGATACTTGCATATAACACGTTGGTGTTTGGCAAGTCCATCCACACTTAGAATTAACAAAGACGATAACTTTATCTTTGTTTTTGATATCTGCTATTTCGGGGTCATGGTTAAACCTAGCAGATAGTACAGTATTATCGTACAACCCATCTTTAAATGAGTTATCGATTTGGTTAGGTCTGTAATTTTTAATAGTACTGCAATCAATTGTATATAATGGAAAATCTTCACGTATCCATTCTGCTAATTTCTTTACAGTAATAATTACATCGTTGCCTTTTCTGTGGTGTAGTTTTAAAAAAGATTTTGATGCTTTATAATCTTCGTATGTTACTAATGAGTTTGACAAAGGTAAGCGTAAACCTATACCATCGTCGTACATATTAGACAAATCATCGTCCGATAATACAAAATCCTTTTTAAAACTACGACCGCCGTACAATGGAACTAAGTCTTTAGTAAACCCATATACGGTATCTATTTGGTCGTAGCGTAAAAACCCGTACTCAGATTTAAGAAAATCTCGTACAGGCAGAACTGTTGGTTTATTTCTACAAGAGACACTAAATTTAATATTATCGAATTTATTAAAATCTTCGTAATCTTCTACTAACAGTTCCATGCTTAATCCTTATTTAAATAAGTTATTCCAAAACCCTTCTTTAGTTTCTGGAGTTGCAGTAACTACTTCTCCTGAAACCATTTCCGGCTTGTACACTGAGTTAAGACCTAGTGCTTCTTTGTTAAACTTAACTAACGCAGTTAAAGCATCTTTGGTGATTAACGAGTGCAGTACGTCGATTGTCTTGTTGCCATCTTCGCCTACTACCCAATCGTACTTACCAATCTTCTTGTTAAAGATTGCAATTGAGTCTGGATTGTTAGCCATTTCATTACATGCTTGTCTATATTTAGCAGTGTTAGGATTGCCTTTGTTTACCCATAGTGCTTTTTGAATAGCATCTCTCCACGAGTGAATTAAAGCATACGCCGCGTATAAGTCGCCATTTGGCTTCTCGCCCCATTTCGCTTCAAACACATCTTCAAAACGCTTGCCTAAGTAGTTAGGGTCGTCATTTGTTTTACCAGTTTCAATATCTAAAATACCGTGATGTAACCATGTATCTACTTTGCCTGCATCAACTAGTGGTTGAATTTTAGCAATGTACTGCGCAGGATTGGCACGGGTTGCAGTTAGTTCTGCACGTGTAAATGCTAAGTGACGCTCAGAACCTTTAAGACCGTTAATCCAAGTTACTTTATCATTAAAGATATTAATGTACTCATCCACAGTCTTGCCATTGCCACCAATCATCATTGTAATTGCTAAACCTTCTGGAACCATACCAGAACCTGCCGCGTGCGAAACCCCTTCATTCTCGTTTACGTCTTTGTGCTTAGCCATAATAATGTTTAAGTTTTGATGACATACAGAATCGTAATCCTTGAAGTTGTACTTAACGTTTTCTTGTACGTACGAAATGCCATTTCCGCCATGTGAAATCATTATCACGTTATCATCGAAACGCTTAGTAGTATGGAACTTATTAGGACCTGCCATATCACGAGCACCTGGATTGTACGAAATAACTACGTTCTCTCCTTGTAATGCAGGTGCTTTAGCAAATTCCGTTGCTACGATGTTTGCCCATACTGATGTACCAGAACCTGGTTTTTGTGGTGACATTAATTCGATATCTGCCACAGCCATTGTTGAAACTGCCGTTGCTACGGCAAATGCTACACTTTTAACTTTCATTTTATTCCTTTCTTATTATATTAAATTACGACTACGAATAGTCAACTTTACCTTTGTTCACGAAGCCCCAAACTAGCACTACAAGAATCAAGATACTTACAACTACAAACACTGGGTGCTGTAGCACATCATTTCCATCACGCAATGCCATAGCAATTCTACCATTGCCTACTGCTTTGCCTGAGAAAAATTCGGTTAGTTTAACAAGTGGATAACCACCGATATTAAACATACTAAAAAACTGCATTCCTAACATTTCAATTTTATCTCCTAAGATAAATCCAATCATTAATGCAGGTCTACTAAACTTCCATTTGCGCATTCCTAAACCTAGTATAGTAAACACGCCCAATAAAAATACATTCTCAAATCCATATACGCCAAATCCTGCTGTATATGTTGCCCATACAATAAATGCTAATATTACAGGAAAGTAATATTTGTACGGAACATAAGCAATTGCTGTTAAGTACTTCATTAAGTACAAACAAATAACGCCAGTAATCAGTGTAGATGCTAAAAAACCGAAACTTAACGAGTCAAAGAATAAACTATTCTCCATTAAGTTATTGTTCATTACATCAGTGCCTAGTGATAATTCGAATCCGATAGCACCAAATAAACCAATTACAATTGCCGCGAATGGAGCACCAGGAATACCAAACAATACAGTAGGAATAAACGCTGATGCTTTTTGTGCATTGTTTGAACCTTCTGGACCAATTACACCCTTAATATTGCCTTTACCAAACGGTATTTTCTCATTTGGATTAGTTGCTACTGTTTGTCCGTACGCTAACCAATCAGACATACCGCCACCAAGTCCAGGTAAGAAACCAACAATAGCACCAATGATACCGCCCCTTGCTGATAGTTTCCATTCCTTGAACGAAACTTTAATTCCGTCGTTTAGTTGTTGTGTGTGATTTTTGGCAGAGCGTGTGGTTGTTAGTACCTTGTTCTTTAATGCTAATATCATTTCTGGCATAGCGAATATACCAGCAATAACAGGAATCATCGAAATACCTTTACTAGCACCATCGCCTATTAAGAAATCCCACCCCATTGTAAAACGAGGCGATGCTGTAATAGGGTCTGTGCCTACTAGTGCCAAGAACACACCAAGTGATAATGCTAATAACGAACGTATCCAAAACTTATTAGATACAAGACTAACTGTTACAAATGCTAATATACATAATACAAACAATTCTGCTTGTCCTATACCACCTTCTGTAGACGGCATAATAATAAAGTTGTAGTACCAAGGCATTAATAAGAATGAAATTGAACCCCATATTAAACCATTAACTGTCGATGTGGTTACTGCGGCTGATAATGCGTATGTTGCTTTGCCTTGTTGTGCTAGTGGGAACCCATCTACCATTGTTGCGGCAGAGGAGTTTGCTCCCGGTATGCCCAATAACACAGATGTAAAGGTGTCTCCAGTTGTACTAGACGCTACTACAGCAACGATAAAGATAACGGCTATATAAGGGTCAACTGATTTTAGCGATACAATGAATGGAAATAACGCAACTAAACCCGTGGTTGCACCTGCGGCAGGAATAATACCGATTATTAATCCGTATACAATGCCTGCAAATAGTGCTAGTAATGCTAAAAGATAAAATTCCATTAGTGCTTATATGTTAAAGTATATATCTAGGTTATTATATATGTTATTGCATATATAAAACTATGTAAGCACTCGCTTTGTAACTTTCAATCGAAAGTCGGTTACAACGACGTTGTATTTGTTTTATTTATTAATTCTTACGCAGTACGAAATAAAATCGTCCACCATTTAATGCATTTGTTGGCATATCGCGATTAAGTTGCACCACTGTACAATTTAACGCGGATGCAGTATTCATAATGAACGCTGTATTCCAATCAAAGAAATCAATCCATTGACTTTCAAACGCCTTGTGTTGGATTCCTGGATTTGCACGGAATATCAATAATCCACCTGTTTTAGTTAACGACACTGCTTTTTGTAGTTCGTTAATAATTTTATCAGTGCTACCGAAGTTAATACTACCTAAACATATAGTAACATCATACTCAGTGAATGTTTCATATTCTAGCGTATGCACCATTACATCTGCGCGTTTATTGTATGGGTCAATGCCAGTCAAGTTTTGAATTTTTCCTTTAAACTCGTTATACCCACAACCAATATCCAAAACATTGTCTGGGTTTAATGAGTTGACCTCGTCGATGATGCTAAGCCCACTGTACTTGTACTTTTTAGTTTCTGGTTGCCACACCTTGGAAAAGTAATTTTTCATCACCGCTTCGTCTATTAAGTTAGTAAGTTCCGCGATGTCATTTAATGGGTTTATGTCTACGCAAAATTCCCCGCTTATTGCTTGTTGCAACGCATTTGTGTTTAATAATAATTGCGGACTATCCTTAACCATTTGGTTAAGTTTATTAAATATTTTTGTATTCATTATTTTATTATACTTACTAAAATGTCATCGTAATCATTATTTACATTTATATCTAACCCAAATGTATTTTTAACCCATTTTGATGTAAAGTAATTCCATGATGCATTATTTCTATATGCAAATTGTAATATGTTATTGTTTTGCTCTTGGATTGATTTATACATGTTAATGTTGTCTTTATAATGACTGTAATTAGGGTACGTAATATCAAACCCGCCTGCTTGGCGCCACCACAAATTACTAACTTCATTTGGTCTATAAACCAACATAATCCAATCATTAATGAATCCTGGTTTAATCACATCTAACATATATGCCCAATCATGACTTTTTGCTATCTTTATGCCTTCTCCACCATTCCACGCTTCGTCTATCTTCATTGGGTCTGGGTATAATTCCATACCCATTCCAAAGTACGCACCTTTATGACCTGAAAATTGTCCATGACTATACTCTCTATCAGGTGTTCTGTCACTTGTATTAAACGCTTCGTGTGATTCAAGTACCTGTGATATACCAGACCATTTGCTTCCTGGTACCCCAGTAAAAAATATTCTATCAGGTAAAGTCATGATTCTCCATAATGTATTCACATGCGTGCACGTGCGCTTTATCCAAGGGATGTTTTCCAACATCGTCAATTGGGAAATTATTCTTTTTACTCCAATCTAAAAATCCATCACCATTAAACCAAGTAATATCATTTGTCACTTCTTCTCGTAATGCAGTAATGTAACTCGGTGAATGAAATTTCTCATCTACGACTAATTTATCCACACTTGTCATTAAGAACTTAATTTGTTTTACTTTTAATGTATTGATTAGCAATAAAATCATTTTTAGTGTTTCGAGTTTATTCCAAATCTCACTTTGTAGATATTTAAAATAGAAATCATTTAATTTTTTATCATCAGAACCAGATGGTCGCAATACTACCCATTGCTTAGATGTTTCATCATGCCCATTGAACACTTCCCAACGGTCTATCCATGTCCAATTTATGACTACTATGTCATCTTTTGAAATGTATGGAAGATATTGAAAGAATTGTCTGGTAATTGATTGGTTACTGCAACCTGGTTCTGCATAACATACGTACTCTAAATTTAGTTTCTTGGCTAGTAATGCAGTCCATGTTTTCCTACTGTAACATGCTTGCCATGATGTTATCTTGTGATTGTGGTCAATTTCGGAAAATTGCCCAATTTTCCGACCATTAGTATGGTGATGCTTTTTGTATGTGTCGTAATCATCATCATCGAAAAGTGCACCATCCAACGCATCATCCAAGTCTGACCCCCACGTGAAACTGTCGCCAAAGGCAATTAATTTATTCATATGGATATTTAGTGTGGTGGTTGTGTACTAAATAATATTTGCTTGTTGTTGGATTAAGATAATGTCTTTATCTTTATTATCGTAAACAGAGTTTGTTTTGAGACCCGCTGATTCACGCATTGTGTTGAGGTCTGCTTCTTTGTTGATTC
>Ga0233435_1002012_pt1 | contig 18169 bp, 22 predicted proteins | sample SI_122_August201_3_FD_182735 | JGI IMG/M metagenome (GOLD analysis project Ga0233435, IMG submission 182735) | Seawater microbial communities from Saanich Inlet, British Columbia, Canada - SI_122_August2016_135_MG | ecosystem: Environmental > Aquatic > Marine > Inlet | place: Canada: British... | reverse complement strand
GCTTCAACCTCAGATATAGCACTATTAGAAATGGCAGGGTTTGCAGTCTATGCGAATAAATCCAATCCATTTGTAAAAGATCGTGTTTTAGCTTCCAATAAAGCATTTCAGAATAAACGTGTTATGATTAATCAAAGGAATTGTCCAGAATCGGCAAAGTGCTTAGAACAGTTGGCCTATGATGGCAATGGGGAGCCTGATAAGAAGTCAAACCTTGACCATTTGCCTGATGCTGCAACATATCCTATAGCTTTTGAAATGCCGATTGATAAGCCAGCCGCCAAACTTAAATTGACCTTTGCGAGATAAGAAAATGCCAGTAAATGACCCTAATGCAGAATATAGAAAGAATTTAGATGGCTGGACATTGGTCAGCGATTGTATTGAGGGTGCGAAAGAGGTTAAGAGTAAAGGGACGACATACCTCCCCAAGCCTAACCCTAACGACACAAGTGCAGAGAATACTGACCGCTATAATACATACAAAGAGCGGGCAAACTTTGTGAACTTCACTGGTCACACCAAAACAGGTTTATTAGGGTTGGTTTTCCGCAAAGATACAGATGGTGACCTACCACAAGCCATTGAATACCTTTTTGAGAATGCTAATGGCAGCGGCCTTACACTTGATCAGCTAACGCGTGACGTTATTGGAGAGACGTTAGAAGCAGGGCGATATGGTTTGCTGGTTGACTATCCAACGGCTGCTGGTGCTGTAACTAGAGCTGATGAAGTCGCTTTGAATCTGCGAGCTAATATCCTCGCATATCAGGCGAAGAGCGTTATTAATTGGCGTACTGAAATGATCGGCGGTGTAAAGAAATTATCTTTGGTGGTGCTGCTTGAGCAGAATGAGGTGATTGCAGCCGATGGCTTTATGTCGCAAGTAGAGGACCAATACCGTGTTTTACGCCTGACAGACGGCTATTACACCGTACAAACCTACAATAAAGATGGTGAGGCTATAACTGAAGAGATTGAGCCAAGGAAGTCCGATGGCGGTCGGTGGGACACAATACCGTTTGCCTTTGTCGGCGCTCAGAACAATGACGAATCTGTAGATAAAGCACCATTGATAGATATTGCAGAGGTTAATGTGGCGCACTATCGAAACTCTGCTGACTATGAGGATTCAAGTTTTATGGTTGGTCAGCCAACCCCGTTCGTAACCGGACTGTCCCAGTCTTGGGTTGATGGAGTTCTGAAGGGTGGTGTTGTTATTGGTAGTCGGCAAATGTTGCTGCTTCCAGAAGGAGGTAATGCAGGTTTAATTCAGGCTAATCCAAACCAGATGCCAGAGCGCGGAATGGAGATGAAAGAAGCGCAGATGGTAATGCTTGGCGCACGTCTTATCATGGATAACAAAGGCGTAGAGACGGCAGAGGCTGCACGTATTCGTTACAGTGGTCAGAATTCTTTGCTGGGGTTAGTTGTTGGCAATTCAGAATCTGCATTGATTCAGTGTATGGGATGGGCTGGTGAGTTCATGGGGTCATCTGAAGAAGTGACATACAAAATTAACCGTGAATTCTACGATGCTACTATAGATCCGCAGTCGATCATGGCTCAGATTCAATTAGTAGATCGTGGAGTAATCGCTGATACTGATCTGCGTACTAATCTGCGTAAGGGTGGATTGATTGAGGCAGGGCGTACAGATGAAGACATTGAGGGTGAAGCTGAAGACATTACAGGCTTTTAATGGCTGTTCATCCACAACTAGGAATTGATATTGATTTGATATTCTTGAGGTTTAGGCAGTTAATAGCTGAAAACAGTCGGTAGGTTAATCAATCGCAGATCAAGAATGCCCGTAACAAGCGAAAACGAAAGCGTAAAAAATGAGTACAAACCAATTTCTTATTGACGCATCAACTCGCCATGCCGTATTTCTTCAGCGTTATGCGGGTGGCGAGTCTAAGAAGGCTATCAAAACTCTGAACAGGTTACGCAGGGATATAAACGCCCGACTGTCACAGGAGCCAACAGAGTTCCAACGCAACCGATTATCAATCATTCTTGACGATATAGACCAGCTCTACTATCAGTCGTTTACTCCGCTAACTCAACAAATAAAAGCTGGCGCTCATAGTTTGAGTGCTTCAGAGGGTGCGTTTGCTGTTGATTTATTCAGCAAGGCAACCTCTTTTGATTTCATCCTACCTCCTGATTCAGCACTTATTGCTGCTGTAGAAGAGGCTCCTATGGCAGCTCCTGTTGGTATGAGTGCAATATCCATAGATGATGCTCTAGCTCAATACGGGGTAAAGAAGGCTGAACAGGTTAAACAGGTTATAACTGATAGCGTGGTTATGGGTGATACCACTCCAGACATCTCCAGAAAGGTTGGTCAGTTAATGACCACGCTGCATAGACGGCAACTAGACACTCTGGTTCGCACAATCACCAACCACACATCAAATGTTGCACGTAAAGCAGTATATGAACAGAATGATGATGTGTTGGATGGGTATCGGTGGGTTTCAACCTTAGATAATCGCACCACACTAATCTGCATGAGTAGAGATAATAAGGTTTATACGAATATTGGTATTGACCCTATGCCTCCTGCTCATTTTGGCTGCCGCAGCACAACTATTCCAGTGGTTAATCCTAAATACAATCTCGGCGCAAAGGTAACGGGGCAAAGAGCATCAAAAGGCGCGAGCGGTGGAAAGCCTGTATCTGCCAATAAATCCTACGGAACATGGTTGAAAACACAGCCAAGAGAGTTTGTTGATGAGGCTCTAGGCGCTGAGAGATCTGAATTATTCCGCGCTGGCAAATTATCTATAGACAAATTCGTTGATCCTACTGGGCGCGTTTACACATTAAGAGAATTAGAGAGAATGAATCCGTTTGTTTTTGCGGATATGTAACGTGGCAGTGCCACATAAAGAGTCAGTGACTCAAAGGAGATGATGATGTTTGTACGTTTGAACCGTGGATATTTTGATGAGGCTGGAGATGATGGTGGTGAGGGTGGTGGTGCTGGTGGTGGTAGTGAGCCAACGGTTGCCGAGTTACAGGCACAGATTGCTGCACTTGGCGAGAGTCAAACCACACTACAGCAAGAGAACGACCGTTTGAATGGCAAGATTACAGAAGCCAACAAACACAAAAAAGAACAAGAAAGAGCAGCAAGGGACGCACAAAGAGCTAAAGCTGAGGCCGATGGTAACTATGAGCAGCTATTTAAATCTAGTGAAGTTGAACGCGAATCATTGACTCAGCAATTAACGGGTCTACAATCTTCCATAGAGAGTAAGGAGATAAATGGTGCCGCGATGCGAATTGCAAGTAATCTCGCAGAAGGCGCAAATATCGAATTATTATCTGAATTTATTACTAGACGCTTGAAATTTGCTGAAGGTAGTATTAAAGTTGTTGATGAGACAGGTAGTTTAACTGTTTCAAGTCTTGATGATTTAGCAAATGAGTTCGCGGGAAGTTCCCGTTATGCTTCGCTAATCAAAGGCAGACAATCCTCTGGCGGCAGTGCCTCGGGTGGATCAAGTAGCGGCGGTGCCGTTAAAATTATGAAACGCGCTGATTTTGATGCGCTTGATCCAATCTCCCAGTCTAAATTTATGAAAGACGGGGGAAAACTTGAAATATAGAGGAATTACACAATGGCTGAAAATACACTAACCGCAATCATCCCTGATATCTATGAGGCGCTTGATGTTGTCTCACGTGAGCTGACAGGAATGATTCCAGCAGTCTCTATGGCTGCTTCTGCTGATCGTGCTGCGAAAGATCAAAATATTCAGGTTGATATTGCACCAACTATCGCTGCTGGTGATATCACTCCAGCAATGGTTGTACCTGATCCAACTGGCCTAACGTCAACTGCAACTACTATCCAGATCACTAAAGAGCGAGCTGCTTCATTTGGCTTTAATGGTAATGATCAGAAAGCGTTGAATACTGGTGTTGGTTATATGAACCACCGCGCCGGTAAGATTGCTCAGGCTATACGTACTCTGACAAACGAGGTTGAGGTTGATCTTGCTGCATTGCAATCAACTTGTTCGCGTGCATACGGTACAGCCGGAACTACTCCTTTTGGTACTGCTAATGACTATACAGACGCTTCTAATGTCCTGAAGATTCTGAAAGACAATGGCGCTGCACCAACTGATAATCAACTGGTAATCAATACTTCTGCTGGTGCTAACTTCCTTGGCAAGCAGTCAGCGGTTAATGCTGCTGGTACTGATTCAATGCTGCGTCAAGGTGTGTTGCTGGATCTCGCTGGTATGCCTATCCGTGAATCTGCACAGATTGTCACCGGCACTGCTGGTACAGCATCAAGCGCAACCACTGATACGGCTGGTTACGCTGTTGGCGCTGTTACCATCACTCTAGCTTCTGCTGGTACAGGTGCAATTCTGGCTGGTGACTTCATTAGTTTTGCAGGTGATAGTGAGAAGTATATGGTAACAACTGGTGATGCTGACGTATCAGGTGGCGGTACTGTTGTACTAGCGGCCCCCGGCCTTCGTACTGTTATCGCTGGCTCTGCAACGGCTATTACTGTTGTTGCAACTTCAGCACGTAATATGGCGTTTAACCGCTCAGCTATTGTGCTTGCTGCACGCGCTCCTGCACGTCCTGAAGAGGGTGATTTGGCGATTGATTCAACAATCATCACTGATCCGCGCTCTGGGTTGTCGCTTGAGTTCAGTATGTATGCTGGTTATCGTAAGATGCGTTATGAGGTAGCTTTGGCGTGGGGTGTTAAAAACATCAAGCCAGAGCATACAGCGATCTTGCTAGGCTAGTGTCTCAACAAAGCCTCTTCCATTCGGAGGGGGCTTTACTGATGATACTGGAGAAGATCGAATGGAAACTGTAGTAATTAAGACTAAAAACGGCCCTGTAACTATCAACAAGTGTGATTACGTTGATGGCACTCATACGTTATATAAGCCCGCTGTCAAAAAAGTCATAAAAAAGGCTGTAAAGGCTAAGTAATGTCTAAGTCAGGCACCTACATTTCAGTAGCAGAAGATCAAGAAGGTAAGAATCCGCGCATCATCACTGATGATCTTGGTTTGCTTGTAAAGGTTGGTGCTGGTGATTTAACCCTTGACGCTTGGGGCGTTAATAAGGTGTCTATGCCGATATCGTTATTCCACGGCTTGTGGACCTTCGATATCCCGCAGTCTCAGTGGTTTATGTATGAGAACGGTACTCAAGTCTATAGCTCGACGAATATAGTAAGCACTGGCGGTATTGCAGAGCTGACAGCAGACGCAACCAAAACCAGTGTAATGATGGAATCTAGGGAATGCCCCAGATACCAGCCAAATAGAGGTCATTTGTTCTCGTTCGCGGGATGGATGCCCGACAAAACAAACGATGGTATTAGAGAGTGGGGTGTGGCTACCACTGAAAACGGCGTATTCTTTAGGTTGAAGGCTGATGGTCTTCTGTATGCTGTCCTATTGCGCAACAGTGTAGAGACGCACGAAGAGTTGATTGATACTTCTGTCCTCACTGGTTTCGATGTAGAGAAGAACAACATCTACGATATTCAGTATCAATGGAGATCCGCAGGAAACTATAAATTCTTTATCGGTGATCCATCAAAAGGGACAAGTACACTTGTTCATACTTTCGACCTATTAGGTACATTGACTTCCGCATCAATGGAAAATCCTGCTCTACCTGTTCACATTCACGCTGAAAGAACTACTGAGACAGTGGTGTTGAACGCTGGCTGTGCTGATATTACCAGTGAGAATGGCATCGTAGATAAGGAGGTTTATAGTTCTGCTTATTCTGAGGCTGTGAGCGTATCAACTGATGATCCGGTGATTGTTATTAAACAACCTCTTCAGATTGATAGCGTGACGAATACACGCACCATGACTCTTGCAAGGATCACAGTTAAATGCTCAAAGAAGGCTACTTTTAAAGTATGGTCTACGCGGTCAGCAGCAGATATTACAGGTGCAACTTTCAAGGCGGTTAACAGTGGATCTTATATAGAAACCGACTCTACTGACATGAATGCAACAGCGGTTAGAGCAACATCTGTAACAGTGGCTAACATGAAGTTCATTACATCAATACCTGTTGAAGCGTTAGCACGACAGGAGGTAGATAACCCGTATCGTGGACGTATTGAGTTCCCGTTAGTGCGCGGTGATTATCTTGTTATTACTGCAACGGCGGCCTCTGGGTCAGCCGATTGCGTTGTTGAGTGGGGAGAGCAAATATAATGGCTACTATTGTTGTAGAAGATGGAACTGGTAAAACGGATAGCAACAGTTATATCTCTGAGGCTGATTTTTCAACCTATGCAACAGATCGAGGTGTAACAATCTCCGGCACCGTTGCTGTGTTGTTAATTCAAGCGATGGATTACATTGAAGAGCAACCATTTAAAGGCGACAAGGGCAGTGATGATCAAGCGCTTCAGTGGCCCCGTAGTGGCGTTATAATTGATGGGTATAGCGTTGATACGGATGCCATCCCTGTAAAGCTGACAGAGGCGTTGTGTGAGGCTGCAATAGCTATTGATGGTGGAGATAACCCTTTGTCCAATGAAGAACGCGCAACCAAGAGAGAAAAGGTTGATGCGATTGAAGTTGAGTACATGGATGGGTCACGTAATACGGTTTATCTGGCAGCGGTAGAGGCTAAATTATCGAAATTGCTTGCTGCTGGTGGGCGTGGTTTCTCAGCGGTGGCTATTCGTGGCTAATTTTTACGCACGTCTGGCAACCACAGCAACTAGATTGCTAGATGATAAAGGTCAAACGCTATCGTTCAGTAGAGACAATGTAACCTCGTTCAATCCAGTAACAGGCGAAGAGACAAAGGGTACTGCTATAACGTATAGCGGCAGCGGTGCGGTATTTGGGTATGGTTCATCTGAGATAAACGGCACTGACATACAAAGAGATGATAGGCGGGTTATTCTTGAGGCCGTATCTACTGCTCCTGCTGTTGGTGATTCAGTAACTATTGATTCTATCGTTCATAGAGTGGTAGATGTTGAGCAAGTCAATCCTGCTGGAACCGTTGTTATTTATCAGTTACAGGTGAGAGTATGAGTTTCGCTGGTGATATTCATAAGTTCAATGTTAAGGCGCAAGGTAATACTAGTAAGGTGTTGCGTGGAACCGCGCTTGCTATGTTTGGGCAAGTTGTACAGAGAACTCCTGTTGATACAGGTAGATTACGGGGAAATTGGCAGGTTGAGTTAAATAATATCCCAAGATCTACAGTAAAGCAGACCCCAAGCGGTGCGATATCCCAAGGTAATGCAGAGATAAATAGATCAAAAGCAAATGATGCTATCTACATAATAAATAATTTACCCTATGCGAGAGTTGTAGAGTATGGCTTGTATCCGGACGGCCCAAACACTGCTGGTGGTTATAGTCGGCAATCGCCACAAGGTATGGTTCGTGTAACTGTTGCGGAATTCAGGCGAGAAGTTGAGAAGCAAGCGAGGTCAGTTAAATGAGCGCATTTTTTGATATATCGGCTGCACTTGATGCACAGTTAAATACAATGGTTGGTGCGCCTTCTGTAGCATGGCCCAATAAAGAGTTCACTCCTGTTGATGGGACTTTATACGTCCGTCCGACAGTGCTTATGGGTACGGTAGAGCGTGAAACTGTAGGTGCAACTGCTAAAGATTGGTACAGCGGCATTTATCAGGTTGATGTATTTGCACCTGTAGGGCAAGGCAAGAAAGAAGGTTTGGAAATGGCAGATACCATTGCAGACCGTTTTAAACGCGGGACAGAGCTGACATATAACGGACGCACTGTGCGTATTTTGGGTGTAACATATAATACTGCTGTTAGTGGTGACAGTTTTACACAAACGCCCGTAACAATTAATTTTTATTCACTTACTGAAGAGAGATAGAGGAAAGCGCAATGACGACACACATCGGAAATAATGGCTCTGTAAAGATCGGGGCGAATACTGTAGCAGAGGTTGTTGATTTTTCATTGACTGAGGGTGTTAATGTGGCTGATGATACCGCTATCGGTGACACTTCAGACTCGCATAAAATTGGTACACTTAATTGGAGTGGTTCTATTTCATGCTATTGGGATGAAACAGACTCAACAGGGCAAGAGGCAATGACTGCTGGTTCATCTGTTGATGTGCATCTACTCCCTGATGGCGCAACAACTGGTGATATTGATTTCAACGGTACAGCAACCATAGTCGGTATTGAAAGAGGTACAGTCAATAATGCAATCGTTACTGCCAATTTCACGTTTACGGGCAGTGGTGATTTAACTAGAACTGTTCTCTCATAATGGAATTAGGCGCACTTGAAACAGCACAGGCCCATAATGAGGGCGCAGAGATGCGTGTTCGTGGGCCTGATGGTGAATATACTGACTTTTATATAATGCTTTCAGGTATGGATTCTACCACTTGGCGCAAAGCTGCAAGAGATGTTAAGCGTAAAGTGGTAGAGGTGATGTCTGCTGGTGGTGAGGTTGATATTGATTTTGAGGCTGAATCATTGGCGGCATCTACTATCGGCTGGCGTGGGCTTGAGTCTGACGGTGAGGCTGTAGAGTTTAATGTGGATACAGCATTTAGCTTGTATAAGAACGCGCCATATATTCAAGATCAAGCCGATAGGTTTATGGGTGATCGTGCAAATTTTATAAAAGGGTAGCGGCTGAAGTTTTATCGTATGCAGAGTGGAGCTTTAATGCTTATGGATATGATAATGGGTCAAATAAAACGCGGTATGCTATCTGGTCAGCTATATATGAAAGGTCGGGAAAGAAGCCGAAGGGATTAGAGGATAAGCCTAGCATAACAAAAGAGTTCGCCTATCTATGGGAACTCTATCTTGAGGTTAAAGGTGGCTGTGAGTCGGTAGGGTATGTTGAGCTGGATTCTTATCAGCGAGTAGCAGGGTATCAATTAAGGGCTTGGGAGTCTGATATATTGATTCAAGTGGATAAATTGAGGGCGTAAAAATGACTGATGTGGCGACGCTGGGAATTAAGGTTGAGGCTGATGGCGTTGTAAAGGCAACTGATGATCTTGGTAAGCTGGAAAAACAGGCTGGCAAGACAGAAAAGAAAACAGACGGCCTCGGCAAGACATCAAAGAAAACAGTACCCAAGTTCAAAGCCATGAAAGGGGCTACTCAGCAACTCGGCTATCAGATTCAGGATATTGCTGTACAGCTTGGCGCAGGGCAGAATGCAATGATGGTATTCGGACAACAGGGTTCACAGATTGCGTCTATCTTTGGTCCGAGTGGTGCTGTTCTTGGTGCTGTAATCGCTGTTGCTTCTGCTCTCGGTGTAGCTTTCTTTAATGGCGCAAAGGATGCAAAAGATTCCTTGGCTGGACTTAATGCTGAGACAGAGAACTTCTTAGGTAATTTGGATTCGATGAATCATAAGCAATTGCTTCTTGCTAGAGAACGACTGCTTGAGAATAAACGAGTCTTAATGGGTTATTCAAGTATTGTTACTGAGACAGGCGCAAGATTAAATGAGCTATTTTTGAAGGGCGGCACAAAAGAGGGGCGCACTAGAGAGGAAACAACAGAATTTATCACACTCAAGGTTGCAGCAGAAAATGCCAAACTTGAGTTGTCAGATGTAAATAAACAGCTTTCAGAGGTTGATAGTAGAATGCGGTCTGTTGCTGAATCTGGAGTCAATAAAAGCCTATCTGATCAGAATAAAGAGCTAAAACAAAGTAGGGATAGTTGGCGCAAAGCTATCAAAGCCGTTGAAAAATACAACGATAAACAAAATAAAACAGCAGAAGCTATAAAGCGTGCAATTGATCCAATGTACGCACATATTCAGAATGTTGAACGGCTAACGGTATTGAAAGAAGAGGGGCGCTTAACGGAAGAACTGTTTGCAAAAGCTGTCATTAAGTCAGGAGAGGCACTGAATAAGACTAGTAAAGAGACTGATGTGGCCATGAAATCAATGAAAGCGTCTATCTCTGATACGGTTACTGAGTCTATAGCTAACTTTAAATCTTTGGGGGATACTGTTAGTGCTGTTGGTGATATGGTAGCTAGAATGATAATAAAAAAGCAGATCGCTGATCCTTTTGCAACTGCTGCATCCAATATTCTTGGAGATATTGATTTTAGCTCATATCTACCATCGTTTAATGGTGGTGGTTTTACTGGTGGCGGCGGTAGGGGTGGTGGTATTGATGGGCGCGGTGGCTTCCCTGCTATCCTCCATCCAGACGAAACCGTTGTAGATCACACGAAAGGGCAACAAATGAGTGGGCAGACTGCCAATATTACATTTAATGTAAACGCTGTTGATAGCCAGTCATTCCTTGCACACATGAGCCAAAATAAAGCGTTTATTGTTGGCGCAGTAAGAGAAGCATTTAATAGAAATGGAAGGGTGATGCCAGCATGAGTTTTCCGACCACTCCAGTACCATCATCAATCAAGATTGTAAGCATACAGCCGACATTGGTATCTGTTACTCATTCATTGAAGCGGCAAGCGAGAACGCGAGGCGGACAGAGATGGGCTATAGAGGCAGCATATCCCCCGCTGAGTCGTGAGGATTTTGCCCCGTTGTTTGCTTTTGGTATAGCTCAGAAAGGCCAATACAGCACGTTTACATATATTCCCCCTGTATATGGGAATGCTACAGGTGATGTTAGTGCTTGCACGTCTGCTGTAGAGGTGGCTGGTACTGAGGTGGTTACTGTTACTATGACCGGCACATTAAAAGCAGGGGATTTTGTTAAGTTTGCCAGCCATGTCAAAGTATATATGGTCACTGCTGATCTAACTGGTAGCGGAGAATTAAGCATCCAGCCCCCGCTACTAGAGGCTACAACTTCGGCATCTGTAACCTATGATAGCGTTCCTTTTACAATGGCATTCTCTACAGATATACAATCATTTGATCGTGGAGTACCTGATTTACATAGCTATAAAATATCACTGGTCGAGGTCGTCTAATGGATCGCGGATCAACTGCTGCATTTCAGGCTGAAGTAGTAAAGCTACAGAATCATCCTGTACATTTAATTGAGATACATTTAGATAGCGGCGTTACTTATGGGAATGATGGTTATAAAGATGTTTCATGGAGCGGTAACGATTATCTGGCGCTAGGTAGTTTTATTGGTTATTCCGATATTGAAGAGGCAGCAGAGGTTATTGTATCTTCAATCACTCTTTCACTATCTGGAGTTGATCAGGCTTGGATTTCAGCATTATTGAGTGAGGATTATATCGACCGAACCATTAAAATTTATACTGCATTCCTTGATTCATCACAAGCACTGGTGGTTGATCCTGTATTGGTATTTGAAGGACGAATGGATCAGCCTGTAATTAGTGAAGATCCTGCTGCTGGCTCTGTAATGGTTGCGGTTTCAGCGACTAATGCTTGGGTTGATTTTACACGTAAAACAGGTAGACACACCAACCATGAAGAGCAAAATATATTCTTTTCTGGTGATGATGGTTTTGAGTTTGCGAGTGAGATTGTAAAAGATGTTATCTGGGGTAAGGCATGATAGAAATTGATCTACATCAATTTATACAGAGCGAGATTGGTAAGCCGTTTAATTATGGCGAACATGACTGTGCGACCTTCGCAGCGAAAGCACTAGATATCATTACAGGCGGCGGTATGTTTGATACTATTCAGTCAAGGCGCATTGAATGTAATGATTTAATCCCATATATGGAGAAATACGGCTCTATTGGTGAGCATTTTGAGTCTGTAGGTGGTAAAGAGGTAGATGTTAGTTTTGCGTCTACTGGTGACTTCATTGTAATTGAACATGCAGAGGGGCAGTTTAGTGCTTGTGTGTGTATGGGTGCGCGAACTGCTGTTAATACTGAAGAGCGAGGGGTGTTATTATTCCCCACATCAAAACTACAAAACATAATAGGAGTATGGCGTGTTAGGTAATTTTCATACTGGACTGCCTAATCCACCTTTCAAAGAGGCTCCTGTTGTCGCTGCTGTTGCTGGCGCTGCTGCATCTAGCTTCGTTACTGGTCAGGTGATGCTCGCTACAGGTGGATTTTATTCAGCCAGCCTAGGAACGATTATTGGCGGGAGTACCGCATTGGGTGCAATCGCTGGATTAGGCGTGGCTGGCGCTGTAGTTGGTTTTGTTGGTAGTGCTTTTGCTGGAGATGTTGAGTCAACGCCTGAAGCACAATCAAGAGGTATTCTTGTAAACAAATCATCTAATGATGCGCCTATTCCTGTTGTTTACGGGCAGAGAAAGGTTGGTGGTACTCGTGTATTAATGGATGTCACCGGTAGTAGCAACAATTATTTGCATATAGTTTTAGCATTATGTGAAGGTGAAATTGATTCAATCGAAAACATCTATCTTAATGACGTTTTATCAACTGATAGCCGGTTTACTGGATACCTTGACACATACACTCATGTTGGCACAGATACACAGGCAGCAGATAGTAATTTGGTTTCTGCTGTTACTGCGTGGACGACAACGCATCAATTAAAAGGTACAGCATATATCTATGCAAGATGTAAATTCAGCAATGATGCCTATCCTACTGGAATACCAACAATTACGGCTGACGTTAAAGGTGTTGAAGTCTATGATCCGCGCACAACAACTACTGCATGGAGCAATAACCCTGCTTTATGTGTCAGGGATTATCTTACTAATGATCGTTATGGTCGTGGTATCAGTTCTACCCTTATTGATGATACAAGTTTTAACGCTGCTGCAAATTATTGTGAGGAACAGGTTACGATTGGTGGGGATACAGTAGATAGATACACTTTGAACGGTGTTGTAGATACCTCAATGGGATCTATGGACATACTGAAACGGCTTTTAACGGCTTGTCGTGGGTTTTTAGTGTTCTCTGGTGGATTATATAAGCTCGTTATAGATAAGCCTGAGACAGCCGGTTTTACGTTCTCTGAGGACAATATTGTTGGTGGATGGAATATCTCACTCGGAAGCAAGAATAGTCAATTTAACCGTATCAGGGCGAACTTCTTTAATAATGAGAGACAGTGGCAGCCAGATCTAGCTGTTATTGATAGTACATCTCTACGCACAGCAGATAATGGGTTGTTGCTAGAGAAAACTATCGATCTTCCTTTTACCAGTGATATTGATCGGGCTAAGATGATCACAACTATCAACCTGAATCAGTCGCGTCAGCAGATTATGGCTGAATTCACTTCAACTATTGAAGGATTAAGAAATGAGGTTGGAGATGTGGTTTATATCTCACATGAAACTACTGGATGGGATACTTTAAATGGTGGTTTGGGTAAATTATTCCGTATTATGCGAATCACATTACAAAATAATGATGAAGTACGTGTTATGGCAATGGAGTATGACGTAACAAGCTATGACTTCGGTACTATAGCCGCAAGTGATGCAGCTCCAAACACCAATTTACCAGACCCTTACACAGTAGGAACAGTATCAGACGTAATCATAAACGCGCAGGATTACATCTACAACGGACAAATTGATATTACATGGAGTAGTAGTGCAATCTCATTCAGGGATCATATCCTCCTAACCGTTGACGGTGTGGCGGGAAGCGAAGAGGTAACGCGGAACTCAGTAACATCAACCACACCGAATACTCTATCTGATCCTAACGTATCTATTCAGAAGATGATGCCAGTGGTTGGGCCGGTAGGATTCCCCGCCTATGATCTGATACTAACGCTATCCGCAGCAGAAAGGGCGAAGTTAGGCGTTAATCAGGTTATAACAATGTCAGGATGGAGCGGAACAAACGCAACCGTTTTCAGTGATGCGCTTTGGCTTGTTTACAACATCACCGACAACTCAGACAGCACAACTACATTGCGTATTTTTGCTGTTGAGTACCGAGAGAGATTCACCAGTTTCCCAACATCTTCTGCATTGACTATCTACACCGAGAATACGGGGCTGGCGAAGTCAAATCCAGCAGCATATTACTATCGTGAATATTCCATCCAAGATTTAGATTCTTACGCACTAGATAACCTTCCTCATGGAACTTACGAGATTACCCTGACACCTGTTAATACACTAGGCGTGAATGGTACGCCGTACACCGTAGGAGTGACTATTGACCCACCACCAGTACCGGACGTGAAAGGGGTGGAGCTGGATTTAGGCGGTGATGGGCAGGGTAACGAAACCGAATGGACAGGTAAAGATTGCAAGATCAAATGGAGAGCGGGAACACTTAGTTTTTCATACTCAGTATTGAATGGAGAAGACCCTAACGGTGCAGGTTATGGGGCAATCGACGCATATATCAAAGACTTTATGGTTGAGGTTTATAACGGAACCACACTGCTTAGAACCGAGTACGTAACTGACACATGGTACACCTACACCTATGAAAAGAACGCTGAAGATGCTGTTAAACAGTCTGCAACACCTTATAGAGATCTTAACTTCAAAATATGGGCGCGTGGTAGACAGAACCAAATCTCTGAAAATGTGGCGGTCCTCTGATATGACTGTTTCTAATCCAGCTCCAACAATCACAGCTCCTACAGTCTCAGCCAGAGTAGGGGGTATTGAATTTGCCTTTACTCGACCAACTGATTTGGACTATGAAGGGTTAAAGATATATGGCTCTACCTCTACAGGCTTCACAGCGGATAGTTCCACACTGTTAGTTGATACCAAAGAGACCACAGTGCTGGTCACAGGGTTAACTGCTGGCGCATTGTACTATTACAAGTACGTACCCTATGACATTTTCGGGGATGGCAGTCTATCTAGTGAGGGGTCAGTCACCACGCTACAGAATAGTTTTGCAGGGACAATAGACACCTTGACAGGACGTGAGAACAGCAAAGACGGACGAACTCTTTACGCTGAAACATTCGCCAGTCTGGGGTATGGGAATTACACAGTTGCCGGTTCTGTCAATATGACTATCGGGAGTGTTGATAGCACAGATCTTCCCTTGTATTGGGGTCAAATATGCAAGGCAGGGTTCTTTGATTACACAGCAGTGGTAGCACTTCCATTTGATGTAGAGCTAACTAACATCGGGCCGAGTGAAGTTGATCAAAAGAGTTTTGTTCAGAGAACAAGTGCAGGAGATATGACTGCCTATGTAAGCGTGGGGGATATCATTACTCTGGAAGCTGATGGAATCAATAGTGTTTGGTGTGTAGTAACCGAAGTTATAGATGATGAATATGTTCGGGTAACGAATCGATTTAACGCAACGCCTAGTATAGATTACTGGGGCAGCTCCAGTGCGTCTCTAAATGAGCCGGTGGCCTCATCCAGTGCAGTAGTGTTTCAGGGAGCTGGAGATGTTGTTTATACCACCTTCTCAGCTAAATCATGGCTTAACTTTGCCACAACTAACGACTATGATGTAGATGCTTCAGGGGCTTTCTCATTAGAAGTAGACGATCTTAATTACATCACGAGGCCTTATATTCACATATTTATTGAAGGGCCATACATCAACGATAGTGCGTCTGAAAACATAGCAGAGAATATTTCAGCTAGTTACCAATTTGTTTATAAAGGATAAGAAATGGGGCAGTATAAAACGAATGATACCAATGGCCTTCGAGTTACTGTAACCAACGGTAGCGCTACAGTAACCAGTTCAGGGGCAACCGATACTGATTTTGTGACCGCAGGAGTTGCAGCAGGGGATATTTTTACGGTAGTTGGTGATAACGCTTGGTACTCCGTAGCTTCTAGGGATTCCGCGACTCAAATCACTCTTGCAGCTAATTACGCGCAAGCAACGATAACTAGCGCCAGCTTTGCAATCAGCATGGGGTTTACCACTCGCAATGGTTATCCGTATCCAGAGAAGGGGGATATTGAAACTCATTCATTGATACAGAGAGCATTTGAGCAGATCGATTCTGATACCTCTAAGCTGAATATCAGTGCGACTATTGCACCTACTGTCAATGATGATTCAGATGACGACTACTCTGTTGGGTCTAAATGGATTGATATCACAGCAGACGAAGCATATATCTGTGTAGATGCCACTGTTTCAGCGGCGGTATGGTTACAGACAACTTTAAACGGCCTCACGGCTACCATTGCAGAACTCAACTACGTTGATGGTGTAACGTCTAATATTCAAACACAGTTAGGTACTAAGTTACCTCTAGCTGGTGGTACTATGACTGGTACTATCGCAGACTTCACCTCAACAGGTATTGATGATAACGCTACGAGTACAGCTATTACTATTGATGCTAGTGAGAATGTGACATTAACAGGCACAGTAAACGGCTTAGAAATTAACACAACAGCCACATCTAACCTAGGACTAGGCACAGGCGCGGTAGATAGTATTACTACTGGTGATTATAATGTAGGTGTTGGTGATAATGCTTTGACTGCTAACACTACAGGTAATAACAACGTAGCTAGTGGTTCATATAGTTTATACTCTAACACCACAGCTAGTTACAACACAGCTAGTGGTTATAGTGCTTTATATTATAACACCACTGGTGCTAACAACACAGCTACTGGTTATAGAGCTTTATACTATAACACTAGTGGTTATTACAATACCGCTGTTGGTACTAATGCTATGTATTACAACACCACAGCTTCTAGTAATAGTGCTTTTGGTGATGCAGCTATGTATAATAACACTACAGGTACAAACAATACTGCCTTGGGTTTTGGTGCTTTATATGACAACACTACTGGTGTAGATAATACGGCTGTAGGTGAGAGTGCGTTAGCTGATAATACTACAGCTCACTATAATACGGCTGTAGGTAAACAAGCTATGCGCTCTAACACCACAGGTGCTAACAACACAGCTACTGGTTATCGTGCTTTATATGCCAACACCACAGGTGCTAGCAACACAGCTAGTGGTTATAATGCTTTATTCTCTAACACCACAGGTTATTCAAATGTAGCTTTAGGAGCTTTTGCTTTAGACTCGTGTACAAGTGGGCAAAGCAATACTATAGTTGGTACAGGTGCTGGAGAAGCAATAACAACTGGAAGCAATAATGTATGTATAGGTACTGATTCTGGCGCTCAAGGTTCTATGGTAAATCTTGTTGCTGCAAATGATAGAGCAGTTTTTGGTAGTCAGGCTACAACTAACGCATATGTCAAAGTTTCTTGGACAGTAACTTCTGATGAAAGAGATAAGATGAACTTTGCAGATGTTCCTCACGGATTGTCTTTTGTTAATAGTTTACAGCCTATTAAATTTAACTTTAAAAAATCAAGAGATAATGCAACACCTCACGGTAACGCTAGGTATGGATTTAAGGCACAAGATATACTTGCACTAGAAGGTGATAACCCAATCATTATTGATAATGAAGATGTAGATAATCTGAAGTATCAAGGTGAGGCATTAATGCCAGTATTAGTAAAAGCAATCCAAGAACTATCAGCTAAAAACGACGCTTTAGAAGCACGTCTGACAGCATTAGAAAACGCATAACACAAAGGAGAAAAATATGCCAAACGAAGAAGTAATATTAGAAGTACCATCAACAGAAGAAATCGCACAACATTACTCAGCAATGGGTGACAGTGTAGACCTAATCAACGCAGGACAACCAGAAGATATGTCAGCAGAAGATTGGGCAGATATGAAGTCTCGTAATCAAGAACACTTAGTTTTAATGTTAGCTAAGGATTTCTGGACGGATGCTCAAGATATGACAGCAGTAACCGCAGCAATCGCTGTATAAATAGGAGCAATAGATATGTCTAAGAAACAAAAAGACCAGACTATCACTATCGATGATATTGAGTACAACATAGAAGAGCTATCCCCAGAGGTAGTGCAGTGCGTGAACCATGTATCAGATCTGAATAACAAGATTGAACGATCTAAGTTCAACCTCTCACAACTTGAAGGTGGCAAGGCTTTCTGGAGTTCGGAACTGAATAAGCAGATCAAGATTATGGACGCATTGACTGAAGAAGTAGAAGAGGCTGCATAGCATGGCCGCTCTCAAGACCGCAAAGAAGTGGATGCCTTGGTACTGGTACATGAAACTACGTGGCTTTGAAGGCTTTATGACCTTCTGGGGCAGTGTCTATGCCATGCCTAGCTGGGAGAATAACCCCACGCTGATTGCTCATGAGATGGAGCACGTAAGACAGCTCAAAGAACATGGAGTTATCTCGTTCCACATTATCTACCTCCATT
>Ga0233435_1002009_pt1 | contig 18188 bp, 14 predicted proteins | sample SI_122_August201_3_FD_182735 | JGI IMG/M metagenome (GOLD analysis project Ga0233435, IMG submission 182735) | Seawater microbial communities from Saanich Inlet, British Columbia, Canada - SI_122_August2016_135_MG | ecosystem: Environmental > Aquatic > Marine > Inlet | place: Canada: British... | reverse complement strand
GCTGAGCCAAAACCTGAATCAGGCAATAAGTCCACACATAATACCATGCAAGAAAGTGAAAAAGTTCAAAGGGATGAACGCGACATTCTACTCGAAAGAGCAGCTGAAGTTACATCAGACCTTGATGATTTACTTTCTGAAATCGACATTTAAAACATCATTACGCTATATAACGGACTCATAATTGAGGGAACACCCCAATAGGAAAAATATTGAAAGTCCGTAAACTTGCTCGCACATAACAACAAAAACAAATGACAATAATAAAAATAAATAATAACAATAACACGACGAATAACAATAATAAGTGCTACAACTACTCACGTCATCTATGAAGTTTTACTTCATAGCAAGAACGTAAAAGGCAAGTTAACCTAAGGTTAACTTGCCTTTTTTCATTTTAAACAGCTGTAAAACCAGGTTATTTTGCAAGTAACATTTGCTGGCTTAATAAAATCGTATTTAAAAAATCACTGCCATTCACTGTGCCATTCACTGTGTCATCCTCTTTTTCTGAGCTTTCTAATGCAGGCTCATCTACAAGTGCGGGTGTCATAACAGGTGCTGATTGAACAGACATTAAGCTCATCATCATCGCAAACTGTGTTCCATTACTTTGCTGCACAGCAGAATGCAAAGAATGAATCATTTCTGGTGTTGTTTGGATTGGGTAATCAATTCGCATCATGTCTCTCCTTATACAATGTATCGGCCAGACACCTCGAATGTTTAGCCTAAATCACCTATAATATAAGGAGATACTTTTAAACCATCTGGAGAACACTGTGCCTTTGTTAAATCCTGCTCGCCTCTTAATCATTTGCAGCCTAGCACTCAGCAGCATTAGCTGTGATTACATCGGCCCTCCACCAGAACCTTCACAAATAAAAGCAGACCAAGAAGATGCACTGGCATTTTTAAAGTCACTGCCTCATGCCACCAAAAGAGACTTCCCACCTTGTACCTATTTAAGCAATGGGATCCGCAATATTTCTGGTGAAATTATTCCTTATGAGCAGTTTTCTTTGACCATCAGTAACGTTAAAAGAGAAACATTCATCTCTCTACTACGCCCCTCCCAGCGGCAGTACCTAGCAATCCCAACAAGCTCTGGCACGCTCAACAATGAATGCATTGCGTACCGTTTTGTAAAACAGCAAGAGTATGCTTTTTACTGGGGCAAAGACCGAAAACAAGAATTATCCGCAAAAGTGGTTAAAGCGCTCCGCAAACTGGGTGTACAACAACTTTAAATTTAAGGTAAGATCAGCCACCTATTTTTGCAGGAAGCACTATGACTACTCAGCCAAACAAAGACCTAGAGACCTTTGACAACGCAAACCCAGAGCGTGATTACACCATCCACATCACCATGCCGGAGTTTACTTGCCTGTGCCCCAAAACAGGCCAACCAGATTTTGCCACAATCACCCTTGATTACGTGCCTAATTTGTCCTGCTTAGAACTTAAATCACTGAAGCTTTACATCTGGTCATTTAGAAATGTCGGCTCTTTTCATGAGGCCGTGACCAATGAAATATTAGATGACTTTGTACAAGCCTGTAGCCCTCGCTTTATGCGCGTAACAGCTGAGTTTATGGTTAGAGGCGGCATTTACACCACGGTTGTCGCCGAACACCAGCACCCCGATTGGGAAGCCGCAGCTCACGTTACCCTACCTTAGCCACCATCATGACCTTCGTTGGCATTGACTTAGGCACCTCTGGCTGTAGAGCCATCGCTATCAATGCCGATGAAATGGTGCTTGCAGACACCAGAATCAGTTACACCAACAACCAAGCTCAAACACCTGAGCTCTGGTGGCAAAGCACACTTCAAGTATTAAAAACACTCATACCAAAACTGCCTGAACCACATATTGATGCGATTTGTGTCGACGGAACCTCCTCAAGCTTATTACTGTGCAGCCCATCAGGTTCACCTAAAAGCCCTGTCATGATGTATTTTGACAACGCACCAACCGATTGCCTGGACAAAATAACAGCCCACTCACCTGTGGATGCTGTTGTGAATAGCACCAGCTCATCACTTGCAAAAGCGATTAAGTTAAGCGAACAAGCTTCTAACCCATACATTATTTTACATCAAGCAGACTGGGTAATTGGCAAGCTGTGTAATGTGTGGCAGTCCGATGAAAATAACGCGTTAAAGTTGGGCTATGACCCTCTCAACAGACAATGGCCTGACTGGATTGGTCACATCTTACCCAATGACAGCTTACCCGTTGTTTTGCCACCAGGAGAACCTCTACAAACACTAACAGCCGCCCTCACCACCGAACTAAAGCTACTTAGCCCCCCTATGGTTTGTTCAGGCACAACAGACAGTACTGCAGCCTTCATTGCGACAGGGGCAAAAAATAAAGGTGATGCTGTCACCTCCCTTGGCAGCACTTTAGTCACAAAAATATTATCTGACCATCCCATCAACCAACCTGATCTTGGTGTATACAGCCATAGATTAAACGAACATTGGATTGTAGGCGGCTCATCTAACACAGGTGGTAAAGTGCTACAGCAACATTTTAGCAATCACGACATTGTTGGACTCAGCCGACAGATAAAGCCAAATACACCAACCAAGCTCGACTATTACCCTCTACCAAGCATCGGTGAACGATTCCCTAGCAACAACCCACAAAAACAACCCATACTCAGCCCTAAACCCTGCGACCCCGTGATTTTTTTACAAGGCATACTTGAAGGCATTACTAACATTGAAGCGGAAGGCTACCAATTACTCCATAAGCTAGGCTGCCCACAAGCTCAAAGAATATTCACGGTTGGAGGAGGCAGTAAAAACATGGCATGGACACAAATAAGAGAACAAAAATTACAGCTTACAATGGCAACCCCAAAACACAGTGAAGCTGCTTTTGGCACTGCCATTCTAGCTAAAAACGGTTGGCAAAAATCACTTTGAATCACGACCCCTCGTTGTTTCTTGATCCACCTGCTCCTTCAGCGTTGCAGAGCTTGCAAAAAACTCACTAAGCTGGTCACTAACAACAACATTAAAGACTGGGGGTTTGAGCCTCACGGTCAAATCAATGGTATTGGAAAAGGAGTCATCGACGGCATCTTGAAACCACATTAAACTAACCACACTTAGGGATACACCAGCGGCAGTTGCCACCACCCTTTTCGGCATCGCTAAAGAGCAATACCTTAAATGGCCATAAAATACCGCTGAAATAACCAACAAAGTCGTCCCATATTCTAGCCAGAGCCGTTGCTCAGCCATAGAAAAAACATAGCTTATATAGTGTGAGAAGCCGTCTAATAAAACCAAACTGGCATAACCTAGCCCCGCAACAAAAAGGTGTGCACCAAAGTTCGTTGCATTGGTTGTTAAGCGGTTCGCCACCACCCAACCTGCCACCCAGACCGCCACAACAATGTAGTCAAACAACAATTGGCTCAGCAGTTTAGCAATCGAGTACTGGTTGAAGTTACCAATATATTGATCAATAGCAATGACACTTAATACGGCAACCCAAAGTAAGACTAACAACCAACGCTTATTCATCACCCGGCTTAACAGGTGATCATGCAGGCTGTCTTTTAAGGCTTCTTTTACAAGATAATCAGGTTTTCTAAAACGTAATCGAGTATGACCTATTCGTATTTCAGTACCCGTTTTAGCAATCGTTGATGACACTCTCTGGCTGTTATTAAAAAGATACAATCCATTAGTACTGCCCATATCAGACGTAACGAGGTTCCCCTCAACATCCAAATCTATTTTAATATGCTCAGGAGAAATAAAATCGTCATCTAATACTAAATCATTGCTATAACCACGCCCCACATAATAAGGCAATGACTGTATAAAGTGTCTATGTTGAACCTTGGCGTTTTTATCTAACGCTTCAAGAATGATTATTGTTGCCACGTAATGCTATCCAAGTATTTTTTTGCAAATTGCTGAGCATTTTGAAAGCTCACACCTGTCAATAAAAGTGCTGTTTGCAGCCCCATTTTTTTCTGATCTACAGTAGCGGCTTTTAATACGACATCATATAGTCCAAAAAACTTTTTATAGCCACGAGCGCAATACACCACTTTTAAGTGAAGACCGTGATTAACGACAAATTTTTCCTGGCACGAAAAGTTAGTCACATCTTCTTCTCTACCTTCCACTGCCATCAGTAATCGTGAGAATTTGGCCTCGAATAAGGTATAAAATTTAAAGGCATCTAGCTTGTCACTGGAGATTAACAAATGTTTATAGCTAACTGTCCCAGTGGAATGGTCTTCATTTAAAAAGATATCATCCTTAGATTCACAGCTCTGCTCAATAATTTGATACGGTTTAGGCTTAGACAGTACATCTCCCCCCCAACACCTAAAGGTCTCCGACAATTTATCTGGCACACGATAGCGCCCTAACCTTGTCGTTTTAATAGGGTGACGAATAAAGTCTGACATATAAGTAGATTGGTTAGCCTGCAATTGTTGCTGTGCTAACACTAATAAATTTTGAGGTAAGCTGCGCGCATCTTCGAGCATTTTAACAACATGCTTAGAAGGCACTAGAAAACTGAGCAGGTTCCCTGCGGTTGCCACATTCACCCCAACCACTTTGCCATCAACGGTAAAAGAGGGTCCACCACTCATCCCTGGCTCTAATGCACCTATAAAGTGAATTTTTTCATACAGGGAAGGCTCAACTAATCCACCGTGGTTCCCGGAGAGGATCACAAAACCTAAATCTCTAGGGTTTCCTAAAGAATAGACCTCTGTCCCCTTTTGTATCGGCTCAGGATTAAACTCAAAATACGCTTGATTATCTAAGTCAGCCTTCAGTAATGCAAGGTCATGCACTACGTCTACAGACACAACCTTGAGCTGCCCCGTTTTGCCACTTTCGGTGATATATACGGCATTATATTGCTGGGGTTTCAGTAATAAATCAGCAACAACATGGTAGTTAGTGACAATATAACCACCTTGCTTGACCAAAAACCCTGTGCCTATACTCGATTTCTTGCCAGAGGCGGTATATAAAATTTTAACCTGAAGGATAAGAGACTTGTATTGTTCAAATAGCTCTCGACTACTATCTTCTTTCGCAGCAACAGACTGTAGGCCTGCAAAGCACGTGAGAAAAAAAACGAATAAAATCAACCCTGACCGGGTTACAAACATCGGCATTCTTTATGCGTCACTTATTATTATGGATGCACCCGATACTACCAACTTTAAGAATTTATACCAGTGATTGCGAAGCAAACCAGACCCTTAATACCAACAATATGCAGAGGCACATACTGTCATCCATAAAAAAAGCACACATAACGGACATTACGTGTGCTTTTGAGAAAAACCTGAAACTAGCGCCAGCTTACCACTAACTCCAGAATCGCAATAAAACCTATCTAAGTTTTATGTTATCACTCATCGTTCGTGACTCTCTATCAATACTACCATTGCCAACAGCCACTGATTTTTTCACTTGGAAATAAACCGTTTTATTACCTTTACCTGCACTCAGCTCAAACACAGGTGTTCCCGCGTATGCTTGCCAGCTTGCCCCTTCAAATGTAGAGGACTCGCTCGCGCGATAATGGGTTGGCTTACCATCCACAGAACTGGTAATTTTAACAGAACGGCTGCTTGTAGAACCTGAGCCTGAGTTTAACGACATACGGCTCAAGCGCAGTGCATGACTGTTTTGCTCATCTTTCTGACTTGAATTAGCAGGCAACTCTACCCGAGCAAGTATACAGGTCGCTCCACCAACACCGGGTGAAACCGGCGCATATACTGAGCTACTGAACCCTGCCATATTGATTCGTCTAGACTGCCCTTTATAGCCTGAGCGTGAAACTGTGACTTGTGCACGTCCATTAGGCACATCACGAAAAACAACTTCGCCACTGAGCCCTGTTTTCTTAGCACCAAATGCAGCAGGATCCGATAACGTCCCGAGACAAACATTGGCGTTTTTAACACCGGCGTCTACACGTACATCACCGCCAGCGAAGGCTTGAGTCATCGGCGCTATAGCAAGAACTGCCACTGCAGCAAAATATTGTTTCAGGTTGTTACGGTAGGTCATTATTTCCCCTATGCTCTTTAGAACAGACTGTGATTTAATCTTTAATTTTTACGCAACATCGCACATAAAGTCCAGCTATCTAGGACTTAGTGGACATTCTAAGGTTACCAACGGAGTTAACCCGCCTATTTTCTACTATTATAGTAATGAATCACAACAAATAAAGGCACATGCATGGAAGATCAAATTTCAATTTTGATAGTCGATGACTCAAAATTTAATTGCGCCATGATAGAGCGCACCTTACAAGACGGCGGCTACTCTGCTGTAAGGACTGCAAGAAGTGCTAAAGATGCCTTGAAAATGATGTCCGAACAAGTAGCGGACGTGTTAATTGCTGACTGGATGATGCCTGAAATGGACGGCCTTGAGCTGACGGATGAAATACGTCAGTTTGATGAAGAAAACAACCATTACACTTACATTCTTCTACTAACAGCCAAAGATGGCGTAGAACCTCTGATCGAGGCCTTTGACCGAGGTGTCGATGACTACTTAACCAAACCGCCCAATAAGTTTGAATTATTATCTCGTATTTATGCAGCAACTCGTATCAGTGGCCTGCAAAATAGCTTACTTGAGTCCACCAAAGCCTTGAGCCGCATGAACCAAGCGCTAAAAGGTAAGATGCAAACAGACCCAATGACAGGCTTCAGCAATCAAAAGGCCATCGAAAAACGGATTACCAGCCTACAAAAAGCCGCACAAACCAGAGAAGGCGTCCTTTGTCTTGCCTTATTAAGAGTGATGGATTTTGACCAAAAAACAGCCAAGACGAGCCGCCGGGTAAAAGATGAAATCACCATCAGTTTATCCCGCAGATTACAACGAACAGTGAGACCTTCCGATGAAATTGCCCGCGTTGGCGACCATGAATACCTGATTGTCATGTACAACCCAGATCGTAAAAACTTTCAGCGCTTCAGCTTACAAAGAATTTCTAATGCCATCAATTTACGCCCCATCAGCACATCAGCAGGGTTCATTCAGATTAAAGCGGCCATTAAAGTAATTTGCACTAATGATACACGCGGCAGCTCTGCGAATGAGATGATTACGTTACTACATGATAAATTTGATGAATAATGGGTTAGCGAGAACGACCTAAGCTCACCGTCTCTAGGTATTGCTTACTCACATTTTGGCCTTTACTAAATTGACGAATATCATGGCCTAGTTTGTCCTGGGCTTGACGGGAAAGTACTTCCGTCTGCTCATCTAACTGAATAATTTCTTGGAGAATACACCGCTGAGGTTCAGACAATGTTTTTTGATCAACAAAAAAAGCGGCTATGTCTTGCCGCCTTTGCTCTTCAAGCTCACACAACAGCGCCCAATCTTCTTCTTTAGCCGTAGCCAACATGTTTTGCGTTTGACTTAATATATGTTCTAAAGCAGAAGTTGTGGTGTCCGTCATTTCATCTCGATAGTTTAGGTTAAATATTGGCTTTCTAAGTCCGCCCTAGGCATGGCTTTAATTTCGTCAGGAATAGCAACCCAAGCACTGCGGATCTCACTTAATAAACTGGTCACTTCATCAAGCTGGTGAGGGTTATTATTCACATTCGCTTCCATTAAGATACGCCCCATATATTCATAGAGGTTATCTAAGTTTTCAGCAATTTCGCCACCGACTTGCTTATCTAAGCTCATTCTAAGGCCATTTACAATGGCAATCGCGCCACTGATAAGCTTACCCTTTGAACCGATATCTGATCGTAACATGAACCCTTTCGCAGCAGCAATTTTATCCATTGCGCCTTCTAACAGCATTGTAATTAAGCGATGAGGGTTAGCACCATCCGCTTGCGCTTCCTTGGCAACCTGACCATATTGCTGCATTGCATTATTACGTGAAAAGCCCATTTTATTCTCCGATAATTAATCCTTACACTTAAGTTAACGGCACGTTGCCCTAAATGTTTAGGATTGATTTCAAAAAATTAACCCGGGGTTGGAATACTACTGAGCTGTTGGGACAAAAAGCTCCCGGTACTTTGCAAAGAACCCACCAATGAATCTAAGGCTGTGAACTGAGCACGAATCCGCCGCTCAACAATCTCGAGCCTTCTTGTCAGGCCATCCTGAGAGCTTTGGTTATCTTTAATACGGGCATTTAGGCCATCCTCACGCGCATCAATCAAACCATCAAAAGAGGAAAAACTGGTTGCTGCCGCTTCTAGTCGAGAGATAAAACCTTCGTCAGTATCGGCAAAAAGCTGGGATATTCCATCAAAATCAGTGCTTAATGCCGTCGAAAATATGTCTGAATCTAGCTCAAAGTCACCCGCTTTATTTCTGGTGATACCAATTTCTGCAAAAGTCGAAAAACTGACACCTGAAAGACTGGCTTCAGTATTAATAATAGAATCAAACTGGTTCTGCATTGTTAACACGGTATTATCCGCTTCTAATTGCGCCCCCTCTGAACGAAAGCTCACCAACTGAGTTCTTAACGTATTAAAGGCGGATATAAATGAGTTCACTGAACTGGTAATCGACGCCTCATCTTTCGCTACTGTCAGGGTCGAACTACCCCCTTCTGTTAATAAATTGAGCGTAACGCCCTGAATGGCACCAGTCACTGTATTCGACGATTGTGTAACGGTAAAACCATCCACATCTATAATAGAGTCTTTTGCTTGATTAGCGGCACTTTGGGTTAAGTTTAACGAGGTCGCCAAACCATCTGTAATGGTAATTTCATTGGCCGTACCGGTTGAATTTGATGTCAATATCAGTCTTGTACCACTGTCTTCAACAAGCACGGAAGCGGTTACACCGGTGTTATCTGAGGCTGAATTGATGGCACTTTGAATGTCGGTAATGGTATCGGTAGTCGTTGTGGTCACAGTAAACGAGCTGCCACCAACATCAATCGTTAAATCACCACCACCAAAGGTATCTGTTGACGTAACCGCATCAGCAACAAATTTTCCTGGGGTCGCTAATTGAGTCACCGTAACATCAAGTGATGCAATTGCAGAGGTACTATCTGCCGTTGCTGTAAAGGCGGTACTATCCGAAGATGAAGCACTAAAAACTTTGAATTTATCCGTAGAGCCTAATGCATCAGCAGCCGTTTCAAAGGTTGAAATATTACTTTTCAACTGACCAAAAGCACTTAACTGTGCCTTTAGAATCGATTGATCTGACTGTAGCTTTTTTAACGGAATCTCTTCTAAAGCAACCAATTTAGATACAATGTTCTCAACATCTAGCCCAGAACCAATACCTGATGCAGTAATTGTTGCCATAACCTCACCTTCGCCCTTACGTTTATCCATGAACCATGGATAAACTATAGCAAATTTCAGGCCAACATCATGTTAAACGCGAGCGTTTAACACCAAACCGGTCGGATCATCATCATCTCGCTTTAACCGTTCTTTAATGGCCAAGACTTCTTCACTCGGAATTTGCCGAATAACCTCTTCAGACCCGGCATTCCGTACTTTGACGACAACACCACCAGACGGTTCATCCACACTGAAGCTGATTTCACGCTGCACGTTCTGCACAAAGTCATTTAAATCACTTACAACTTCATTTAAAGCCTTTGGATCTAACGGCTTTTCTTGCGCTTTTTCCTCTTCACGCACTATGGCACCAGAAGATTTTTCCTCTAATGCATCAACTGCGACTGACTCAGCTTCTACCTTATTATATAAGGCATTGACTGCAGGTGGGTCAGATTTATTATTTTGCTGCTGCGGTTTAACCACCTGATTAACCGTGACATTAGTCGAATTATTGACCGTAGACATTTCCTTCACCTTTGATCCCCAAAAGTAACAGTCAGCCTAAACACATAACACATTTAAAGACATGACCATTATTCTCTAAAGTTATTGCTACCAGTGTCGTTACATTAGCCTAAACACATAACACATTTAAAGACATGACCATTATTCTCTAAAGTTATTGCTACCAGTGTCGTTACATTAGTAGCAACATCAACGCTTAAAGTAGTGACAACGCTAGTTGTGGCTGCTGGTTTGCTTGAGAAAGAATTGAAATGCCCGCTTGTTGTAAAATTTGCGAACGGGTTAATTTCGCTGTTTCTTGAGCAAAATCGGCATCTTGAATACGACTTCGAGCGGCACTTAAGTTTTCACTAGATACAGAAAGGTTTGATATGACAGCCTCAAATCTATTTTGCACCGCACCAAAAACAGCTCGTTTTTGAGAAACGGAGTTAATTGCTGTATCCAAAGTCACTAACGCTGCACTGGCTGCTGCTGCTGTACTAATCGCAACAGTATTAGTCCCTGTTAAGTTAGACGTTACACCAGCAATGGCACTAATTGCACCAGTACCCGCAGTCAATTGAACCGTTACTTGGTTATTAGCAACACCATCTTGACCCACTTGAAACGTTAAGGCAGAAGTTGCACCAGACGCACTTAATAAGTCAGTACCATTGAATGAGGTAGTTGCAACAATACGCGATATTTCTTGAGTTAACTGATCGACCTCAACCTGTAGGCCAGTTCGATCCTCAATTGTACTGGAGGAAGATTGCACCGCTAACTCACGAATACGCTGTAAGTTATTACCAATTTGCCCTAGAGCACCCTCCGCAGTTTGAGATAGCGAAATAGCATCTCCAGCATTTCTAATTGCTTGGTTAATACCTCGAATATCAGCTGTTTGGGTTTCTACAGAAAATTGACCAGCCGCATCATCTTTTGCACTATTAATACGAAGACCAGAAGAAAGTCTCTCTAAAGAAGTGCTTAAGTCACCTTGAGATTTGGTTAAGTTACGTTGGGCGTTTAATGAGAAAACATTACTGTTAATTACGATAGCCATTTTTAAAACTCCTTAAGCGATGCGACACCAATTGTCTCTACGCTTTCATTGGAAAAAATGTTCTTACAGTTTTGCTATCGACTACACCTCAAATTTCTTGAGGGTTATTTTTCAATTAATTTTCCAATTTTAGGTAACACATTGTTTTACTACATTTTATCTCCAAAAAAAATTTCCACTTAGGTAGGATCGCTACCCAAGTGGACATCATGATCTCAATTACCCTAACAACGACAACGCTAATTGTGGTTGCTGGTTAGCTTGAGACAAGATCGAAATACCTGCTTGTTGCAATATTTGCGCTCTTGTTAATTTAGCAGTTTCTTGAGCAAAATCAGCATCTTGAATACGGCTTCTTGCTGCACTTAAGTTTTCACTTGAGACAGAAAGGTTGGATATAACCGCTTCAAACCGGTTTTGTACCGCACCAAATACTGCTCGTTTTTGTGAAACTGCATTAATAGCAGTATCCAAAGTGACCAAAGCGGCACTTGCAGCTGCAGCAGTACTAATTGCGACAGTATTAGTACCTGTCAAGTTAGTCGTTACACCTGCAATGGCACTAATTGCACCAGTCCCGGCAGTTAATTGCACGGTCACTTGATTATTAGCAACACCATCTTGTCCAACTTGGAAAACCAATGCAGATGTTGCACCTGAAGCACTTAACAAGTCAGTACCGTTAAAGCTGGTTGTTGCAACAATTCGAGAGATCTCTTGAGTTAATTGATCCACCTCAACCTGAAGACCTGTTCTGTCCTCAATGGTACCTGATGATGATTGAACTGCTAGCTCACGAATTCTCTGTAAGTTACCACCAATTTGACCTAATGCGCCCTCCGCTGTTTGTGATAATGAAATAGCATCACCGGCATTTCTGATCGCCTGGTTGATACCCCGTATATCTGCCGTTTGCGTTTCAACAGAAAACTGCCCTGCTGCATCATCTTTCGCACTGTTAATACGAAGACCAGATGACAAACGTTGTAGGGATGTTGATAAATCCCCCTGAGTGCTGTTTAAATTTCTTTGAGCATTCTGAGAGAATATATTGCTATTAATTACGATAGCCATTTTTGAAACTCCTTAAGCGATGTTACCTCATTGGGTACCGACGCTTTCATTGGATTAAAAAATACGTTCACGATTAAAGTTTTTGCCTACACCTATATGATCGGCACTGAGATGATTTTCTTGAGCTAAAAATTGATTTAATTTGTTGTTTTTAAAGATTTATTTGAATTTTCAATGATTTTATTGCAGACACAGAAAAGCACCCAGAAAGGCTGTCTGAGATTTAAAAAAGATCATAGGAGATAGTCATATCAACCACTCCTATGACTTAAAGTACTACTGGAGGAGTGATAAAGCTTGGTTTGGAATCTGGTTGGCTTGCGACAGGATGGATATTCCAGCTTGCTGCAAAATTTGTGCTCGCGTAAGTTTTGCCGTTTCATAAGCAAAATCAGCATCTTGTATTCGGCTTCTCGCCGCACTTAAATTTTCACTAAAATTAGATAAATTTGATATTACAGCTTCAAATCTATTTTGTACTGCACCAAAAACAGCTCGTTTTTGAGACAATGTATTAATAGCCGTATCTAACCCTACTAATGCAGCTGATGCTGCTGCTGCTGTACTGATTGCAACAGTATTCGTCCCTGTCAAATTAGTTGTAACACCCGCAACACTACTAATGGAACCTGTGCCGGCTGTTAATTGTACTGTTACCTGATTATTGGTATTACCATCTTGACCGATCTGGAATGTTAAAGCAGATCCAGCGCCTGCAGCACTGAGTAAACTGACACCATTAAAATTGGTAGTGGCAACAATTCTCGAAACTTCTTGAGTTAGCTGATCGACCTCAGCCTGAAGACCTGTTCTATCTTCAATCGTACCTGATGCTGACTGAACGGCTAATTCTCGAACTCTTTGTAAGTTATTGGTTATTTGACCTAACGCACCCTCTGCAGTTTGCGCCAAAGAAATACCATCACCTGCATTTCTAATTGCTTGGTTAACACCTCGTATATCTGCTGTTAATGTTTCAACAGAGAATTGCCCTGCCGCATCATCTTTTGCACTATTGATCCTTAACCCAGACGACAAACGTTGCAATGATGTTTGCAAGTCACCGGACGACCGGGATAAGTTTCTCTGTGCATTTGCAGAAAATATATTACTGTTAACAACTAAAGCCATGACCTTATTCCTCTTACCTTACGAACTAAGCACCTGATCGTTTGCCAAAATTTCTTACTGTAACAATGACAACGCCTGGTTTGGTATCTGATTCGCTTGAGAGAGAATTGAAATACCCGCTTGCTGTAAAATTTGAGCTCTAGTCAGCTTCGCAGTTTCAGCTGCAAAATCGGCATCCTGGATACGACTTCTAGCAGCACTTAAGTTTTCACTAAAGTTTGATAGATTAGATATTACTGCTTCAAATCTATTTTGAACCGCACCAAATACAGCCCGTTTTTGTGACAACGTATTGATGGCAGTATCTAAACCTGCTAATGCCGCAGAAGCTGCTGCTGCCGTACTGATCGCAACAGTATTGGTACCGGTTAAGTTAGTAGTCACACCTGCCACACTACTAATGGATCCTGTACCTGCAGTTAATTGAACGGTCACTTGGTTATTGGTGTTACCATCCTGACCAATCTGGAATGTTAAAGCAGATCCAGCGCCTGCAGCACTTAGTAAACTCACACCATTGAAATTGGTGGTAGCAACAATTCGCGAAACCTCTTGAGTCAGTTGATCAACCTCAGCTTGAAGACCTGTTCTGTCTTCAATCGTACCTGATGCTGATTGCACTGCTAACTCACGAACTCGCTGCAGGTTATTGGTTATTTGACCTAACGCACCCTCTGCAGTTTGCACCAAAGAAATACCATCACCTGCATTTCTAATTGCTTGGTTAACACCTCGAATATCTGCGGTTAATGTTTCAACAGAAAACTGACCTGCTGCATCATCTTTCGCACTATTGATCCGAAGACCTGATGACAAACGCTGCAAAGAAGTTTGAAGATCACCTGATGATCTTGTTAAGTTTCTCTGAGCATTTGCCGAGAATATATTGGAATTGACTACTAAAGCCATGTTATGCACTCCTGATTTTTTAGCTTTTTTATAGGATCAGTTATATTTCTGATCTCTTGCTAATGTTATCGACCCAATGTTTTAAATCTTTAGCCTTTTTTGTAAATTTTTTCAATTTAATTTTCAAAACAATATATTCTTCTTTTTCTTGGTTTTACTTCTTATTATTCAAACAACAAAAAACCCATAAATAAATCATATTGCCTTTTTATGTAGCTGTTTTAATGATTCTACTTGATCACCTGGGGTCAGTGCATTCATCCACACATCCAGGTTATCTTCTAACATCCAATTATCGTGAACCCATTTTTTCAACTCATCGCCTTCTTTAGCGGTTGAATCTAAATCAGTCACACGCTCCATAATCGCTTCGACCCATGCTTCTTTGGTATTTTTCACCCGTTTAACAGGACCATTTTGATATGGATAAATATCTGTACACACGACAGGCCACCCCATTGCACCATATTCTAATAATCGTAGATGGCTTTTGGCTTCGTTAAAGGGGTGGATTTCAAGTGGCGCAATGGCAAGATCTAAATCAAGACTCGCCATTTTTTCTGAATAATCTTCAAACATCACATAACCATGAGCTTCGGCAACATAGTCTTTTAATTCTTCTGGGCACATCCCCATAAAAACCCAATCGACTGATTTATAAGTTGCTTTAACAACATCAAAGATTAACTCTAAATCACCCAAGTGTTGTGGCGCGCCAACCCAACCAACGCGGGGTTTTAATCCTTGCTTTCGTAATGAAACAACATTACCCCAACGAGATTTTTCCAAATAGATAGGCACAATTTGAATATCATCAATTAAATCTTGATGTGCCTGTTTAATGGGTTCAGTTGTTACAATTAAGCGATCACAATAGGATAAAGCATCTCGAAGACGACGCTCCATATTAGGAAAGAGTATTGATTTCCTCGAGTTTTTATCAGGAACAACTGTCTTTAAATCTTCTAAATCGAAAACTTTAAAGACACTGCTATATTGATCGATATGCTTGATAAACTCTAAATGTTGATTTGTCACTGTCGTTGGCAATAAAATGCTATCCGGTTTCCAACGTTCAAACTCTGTTAATGTTGGCAAACGAAACTCAGGCTTCATGTCAAATGTCGGCATATAAGCATAATCAATTTTTGCCACATCATTTAGATTTCTAAACGGTGCCTTCATTCTATGCTCAGTAATTGCGCCCGTATTTGTAGGGAAGCCGATCACCTTATGAGTATCGGTAAAATTAGTATCCCAACTCACCTCAAATTCTGGCTCAAAAATGCATCGTGTATCACTTAAACTCAAGTTTACATTGTAAGCTGGGTCAGAAATTAACTCTGGGAGCCATTTTTCTAACATTACGCGTTTTTCTTGTGTATCCCGCGCAACTTTTTTATGTTCATTGTAAGTGATCTGTGAAACTGAGCCGTAATGAATGGCTGTTGCATAAGGTGTATAAACAATTTTATAGCCTTTTTCTCTCACCTTTAGATTAAAATCAACATCGTTATATTGAACCGTAAAGTTAACTTCATCATACCCGCCAACTTCATCATAAATTGATTTTTTGACCATCAAACAAGCTGCAGTGACAGCCGAATAATTCATATCGACTTGAGCACGTTTCATATACCCTTCGTCTTCGATCGACTGACCAGAAAATGCATGACCTGCAATGCCATCAAGCCCTAAAATAACACCCGCATGTTGAATTCGTTTATCTGATGTTAATAATCTTGCACCAACAATACCCACTTCAGGACGTTGTGCATGTGAAAGTAATCGTTCCAACCACGATCCCTGAATAATTTGAATATCATTATTTAAACAAACAATATACTCGCCAGCCGCTTCCGCTACTGCCATATTATTCATCGCTGAAAAATTGAATGGCTGTGCATAACTTAGTAAGCGTATTTTACCAGGGTAAGTTGCTTGAATTTCGTCATAATAAGCAAAGGTTTCATCAGCGATACTTTGGTTATCAACCACCAATATTTCAAAATTTTGATAGATGGTTTTTTCAAAAATACTTTCAATACAAGGCCTGAAGTATTTCATCATATCTTTATTTGGTATCACAATAGAAACAAGCGGTTGTTCTGAGTGCTGATAATTAACTCGATGTGTTCCAATTAAATAGCCATCAGATACTTCAGCACGAATATTTTGTCTTTCAAGGTGCCCTTCAATGACCGATTTTGTCCTGTCATCTAATAGCGACTGTTTGACTCTTGGCGCTTCTCTTAATGGTTCATGCATCAAGATTTTTGCAATATGGCCGACCATATTTTCTGTGCAAGTATCAATCACTTTTAAGACCAAATCATGTACCTCAACACCTTCAGACAGAATGTATCCATCTAGTGATTGCAATACATAGGTTCTAATGGCAACAAGATCGCCAATATAGTTATATGATCTTATGTAATCTAAGTTAATATCTGTTTTAAATTTGGGGTTACAGTACTCTCCAGCAGCACCAATCTCGTCATCATCGGTATAGATCAGAGACCATTCTGGGTGAACATTGATATAATCTGCAAAACTAAACAAACACGTTGGGTCAAATTCGGTACCCGGCTGAACTAACAACGTCCAGTCCCACTGCGATTGTTTCACATAAGCATTAATTTCAGGCATGATTTCTGAATCACTAGGCACTTGAAACCAACGTAACACTTCGCTCTGATTAAAAATTTCACCTGGCGCAGGCTCAGTCGATACAATGGTGACCGCCCAATTTTGATAAAGCTGACTCTCTAATGACGCCAATGTTTGAGAAAGCGCGACTTGATCCGATGCTCGGACAGGAATAACCAAACTAAAGACAGGAAAAGCAGTCCACTTATGCCCCATTCGCTCAGCCATAAATTGACCATCTGCATCACGCATAGAGTGATTATCAACCCACTCTTGATATAAACGATTATTACTTTCTATTGCGGCAATCTGCCCCTCAGTACAATCAAGAACCTGAGCGACTAAATTAATATTAAAATCATCATTGAGCAATGAGGTATATCGCTGATATTCTGCATTTACCCAGTCACGCCAAAACCGAGGGAAACGAATATTACACTGGAAATCGTATACAGACTCTCGATTTTGCATAATGTCATCAAAAATAGAGACAACGGAATTGGTATCATTTAAATCAAAAATCCGACCATTCACTTCATCAATAATTTGCTCTGTCACGCTACCAATTCGATTGGCTAGCACAGGCACTTGAGATGCAAATGCCTTCTCAATCAAATAACTAAACCCGGTATCAACACAATCTGAAATGAGCAACATATCGGTGTTTAAGAAAACATCTTCAAGTTGTATTTTTTGTGTTGCGAAATTGACTTTCACCGCACCACAATAACCTTCATCCGAGTTAAGCGACTGCATATATGCATCATCAATTGTCTCACCGTATACATTAATAACAGCCTGTACCTCTGACTGCTCTTTAACATCCACAATAGCAGACATTAATTCAGCCAAACCAGACTGCTTATTAACATCACCAACATAACTAAAGCGAAATACGCATGGATCAATTGGTCGCTTTATTTTTTGTGTACTCTGAAATAATCGATCTACCTGACTGATTGAAGCCTGTGTTAGTGATATTTTTTCACGTTTAACACCCGCATCTAATGCTGTTTTCTTTAGCGCCCGACTAACAACGACAACACGATCCACATACTGATTGATAAGGCCAACAGTTTCTGATAACCGTACCGAACCTATTTCCCCTGCTGCTGAAGGCTCAGAAAACTCACTGTTTTCAAACATCCAATAATCGTGAAGTGATAATTTAACCGTATACCCAGCTTCACTGGCTACCTTTAATATACCGGCACCAAAAGAACCACAGTGCTGAACATCCACTAAATCGGGTTTAATTTCTTGTAACTGGGCCAGCAACATTTTACTCGCCCTGTCATTGTCTAATGGCTCTCGGCCATTTTCCTGCTTAGGCCAACCAAAGACTCGGCGCCTCTCGTAGCCATCTACTCGGGTAATATCGACGTCACCTTGGTGAGCGACTGCATTTTTTGCAACGGGTTCAAGCACTGTCAGTTTATAACCTATCTGAGCCATTGCTCGGCAAGACTCACTAATCATATGCACCGTTGAGCGATCAAACTCACTACTTGGCACTATGACGAGAA
>Ga0233435_1002003_pt1 | contig 18199 bp, 12 predicted proteins | sample SI_122_August201_3_FD_182735 | JGI IMG/M metagenome (GOLD analysis project Ga0233435, IMG submission 182735) | Seawater microbial communities from Saanich Inlet, British Columbia, Canada - SI_122_August2016_135_MG | ecosystem: Environmental > Aquatic > Marine > Inlet | place: Canada: British... | reverse complement strand
GCAAGTATTTAGAAACGCCCAATGCTTACGAGGTGATTTTAGGATTTATGCTATATTTACAGAAGCATTAAATTACCTAACATCCTCTTTTAAGAGACAAGACGGGACTTTAAGATTCGCTAATACCAATATGCACTTAGGTAATATTGTTAATAGACATCTTAATCTTACTATTTATGCTGACACCAAAATGCACTTAGGGGCTTGCATAACTTCTACTTTAGTAAAACATGAATATGTCATTTTAAGAAGGGAAGAGTTCTTTACTATTGAAGAAATCAAAATCAACAAGAAACTTACTTCAATAAGGCTACAGCCTTACCAGTTAGAAATTGGTAAAAAGTTCTTTAATATCAAGTATCTAGGTAAAGAAAGGTTAGGAATCTCTACTACTAAATTCCCAATATGGTTGGAGCAACATAGAGTAGTAGATGGTGTTAAAGAAGGATTGATTAAAGGTAAAGTAAAAGTAGCTGGTAAAAATCAACCTTTCTTAAAGGCTGTCAATAACCTAGAACAAGTAAAATGGGAAATCAATCCTAATGTCGCTAAGATTAGTATACAACTAAAAGAGAAGCTAACTGACACATGGATAACTTTAACTGACAAAAATGGAAAGGATGTTATATTTGATACTAAGGATATTGAAAGAACTTCTATTAATGAGAAATATCACAAAGTCAAATTGTTTAAAGAAGGAACTCCTTTTAATCCCCATAAAGGTAATTCAACAACTGTTAAGAATTTAGAAAACAAGCTGTCTGAGCTTGAGAGGCGCTCTAGTAAGCTAAAGCCTAGCGGTAAGGTTAAAAAGCTCGTAGAACAAGAGATTTCGCAGCTTAAACTCCTATATGAGAAACATAATACTAATTGGCTTGCAAAACAAACTTGTTTACGAACACAATCTAAAGCAAACCGGGAATTAGCCATCTTAAATACAATACACGGTACTGAAGAATATCTTGGTTGGGAAGGATATCAATTCTACTTAAGTTGCTTTTTAGATTTCAGAAGTAGAATTTATTCTAAAGATCCTTACTTTAGCTACCAATCATCAGACTTAGCTAGAGGTCATTTACAATTTGCTGAAGCAAAGCCGATGACTTCTACAGGGTATGAAAAGCTACTTGTCCACACCGCTAATAGTTATAACCAATCATATACTATTACAGAACTAAAGGAAATTGATTGGACTGAGACGAATTACATAACAGACTTAACAGCCGATGGTATCCCAGATATCTCAGTGGACAAAATGAGCTTAGTCGATAGAGCTAATTGGGCTGAAGAGCATTTAACCTTATTCTTAGATATTGTGGCAGACCCTATGGAAACCTTAGATATTTGGTTTAACGCTGAAAAGCCGTGGGTGTTCTTATCCTTATGCTATGAAATTGTAGCATACGTATCAGAAGGGGAAGGTTATATGTCTAAAATACCAATAGCTATCGATGGAGCGTCAAATGGGACACAACATTTAGCTGCAATGTCAAAAGATGAAGTAGCTGGCAAAATGGTGGGATTAATACCCCGAGAGAAACCGATCGACTTTTATATAGTAGTAGCGAAAGGTATTTTAAATAGAAACATAGATAATGATTTATCTGCTATACTAGCTAATATCCCTATGAAACTGATAAGAAAAGGTATTAGCAAACGAGGTACTATGACAAAAGCTTATGATGCTGGTGTTAAATGTATCGCAAACATTATTTATACGGATTGCTATGATGCAGGTATGACCACGAAATATGGGATTACAAAAGCAATAGCACAACGTTTATCAAAGGATCTTGTTGACACTTACAATTCTCTTTGCTCTGGCCCTGTAGCTGTGAAAGACTACTTACAAGCCTTAGTAAAGCATAGGTTGATTGAGATGAAGTTTAGAGATGTCAGATGGATGACTCCAAGCGGATTCCCAGTCATATCAAGTAAGTGGATAACAGATAAACGGCAAATCAGAATAAAGGTCTTAGATGAAACGATCGGACTGGTTTATCGTGAGGCGACAGATAGGCCTGCTATCCATGAGATCATATCTGGGATTAGTCCTAACTATGTACACTCAATGGATGCTAGCCACATGTCTTTAGTTATTAACAAACTACATAGTGAAGGTATCACATCTTTTGGTGCGATACACGATAGTTATTCTGTTCATGCAGATGATGTAGATCGTTTGTTAGAAGTAACTAAAGAAGTATTTGTCGAGATGTACGATTTAGACGTCTTTAAAGACATGAAAAGACAATTTATCAGCAATGATAATAGCTTTGATTTTGAAGCTCCAGAAGGTGGAAGTTTAGACCTTTCTGGACTGAAAAAGTCAGAGTATTTTTTCTGCTAAAAAGGCTGTGTAAGTCATTGATTTTAATGGATAAAATCCTAAGAGCTCCTTATAGAGGAGAAATAAAGATTTATTCTCCATTAAAGAAAACTTGTAGTTGTGGTAGGCTACAAGAAACCAAAACGCTGTACGACTCTCGCCTACCACATAGAGAGTCGTGCAGCTCTTTTTAATAAAACAGGAGTAAGAGTAATGATACTTAAAAATATGAAAGTTTCGTGGGCTAAACTACGTGAAGACAACAAAGATATAAGCGCAGAATATGGAGACACTTGGAGTGTGCAAGTATATGTTGACAAGGATTTCGCTGAGAAGTGGAATTCTGCAAATATGTCACCTAAAGCAAAGGTAGCAAATGCTGATGTTGATTCAGGAGATATGTCAATCCAATTCAAGAAAGATTGTGTATGGAAGAAGTCTGGAGACCCTAAGCAGCCACCTGTAGTGGTTGACATGTTCGGCGAGCCGGTTACGACCAATATCGGCAATGGATCGCTCTGTAACATTCAATACAAGAAATGGGATTGGACCTACATGGGCAAGAAAGGAACCTCTACTGAGCTAACTGCTGTTCAAGTAGTAGAGCTAGTAGAGTTCGCTGGTGGCGGTGACGATACTGTAGGCTTCTCTTATGACGCTAAAGCAGAAGTTCCTCTAGCAGACGTAACAATGGAAGAAGGTGAGGACGATATTCCATTCTAGATATAAGCTCTTACAGAGTCAGTAAGCTATAACAAAGGTCGTGATTACAATAAGAATAAATAGATTTATTTATCTTGTTTAATATTACGACCTCTCTAATTTAATCTATAACAATAAAAGGAATAACATGAAAGAAATAATCGAAAGAGTAATTCACTGGAATAGTGAAAGATACGATCAAGAGTTTGATCATAAGCTAACCCGCAACCTACTAACAGAAGAAGTATTAGAGTTTGAAGAATCAACTAAGGACGTTGATAGGCTTGATGCTTTAGTGGATACTATTTATGTAGCTTTAGGAGCAATGTGGAAGTTAGGACTTAGTTCTACTCAAATTGAAGCTGCTATACTAGTAGTATGTGACGCTAATGACACAAAAACAGCTGTTAAGACTGCTTCTCATATAAAGGCAAGCATTGATAAGGGAGCAGGGTTTATAGCACCTGAAACAAGACTACAGGAGGTGCTAGATGCAAGATCATGAAGAATTCATTAAGAACGATAATGAAAAGCTGCGATACGATTTAGTGCCACCTTCTTTATTAGAAGATGTTGCTAGTGTCCTAACCTTTGGAGCTGAGAAGTATGCGCCAAATAATTGGAAGAACGTTGACGATCCTAGCCGATACGTAGCTGCTCTTTATAGGCATTTAGAGGCTTGGCGCTCAGGTGAGATTTCTGATCCAGAGTCAAGGTTAACTCATTTAGCACACGCTGCGACTAATATCGCTTTTCTAATTGAGTTGAATCATCAGCCTGAAGAATGGGTTGATAATTTTTGGGATAAGGAGGTGAAGGTATGACACAATTTGAAGCAAACTACATTAAGCTAGTTAACAAAATTGTTAGAGAAGGAGTTGATAAAGACACTCGAAATGGAACAACTCGCTCAATATTTGGCGAGATGATTGATTTAGGAGATGTGTTTACTGAGTTTCCTATTATTCAAGGCCGTAAGATATACTCGAAAGGAATACTTGGTGAGTTAGCTGCAATACTGAATAAACCGAAGCATGTTGATGACTTTAAGAAGAAGGGTTGTAACTACTGGGATAAGTGGGCTAGGATTGATGGTTCAATTAATGTTGATTATGGCAATGCTTGGTATGACTTTAATGGTGTAGATCAAATTGCTGAACTAAAGTATAAGCTAAAGCATAAGCCGAATGATCGTCGTATGATTGTCACAGGTTGGAACCCTGGTAACTTAGAAGACTTAGATTTACCTTGTTGCCACATGATGTATCAATTCCACGTATCAAAGGGTAATACATTGAATATGCTTTGGACACAAAGATCAGTTGACACAATGATCGGGCTCCCGTCAGATGCTGTGTTCGCAGCTACTTGGTTAATCATACTTGCTAACGAAGTAGGATTGAAGCCTGGTAACATTAAGATGAGTTTAGGTGATGTCCACATCTACCAAGAGCATTTAGAAGAAGTGATTACATATTTAGATCAAGCGAGAAGCATAGCTTCGTACAGTCCTCGTTGGGAACTGAATATGGAAAAAGGCCAGGCAATGGAAGAGTTTATGCCTGAGATGTTAACTTTGACTTCTTACGATCATAGAGCTTCTATTAGCTTTGAGCTAAAGGGGTAGCTATGGAACTAAGACAATATCAAAAAGATGTTTTAAACAACATAGTCCGATCCCACAGGAAGGGAAATAAGCGTATCTTGCTACAAGCTGCTACCGGTTCTGGCAAGACTGTAATGGCTGTTGCTTTTATTGAATATTATTTGAAGCAAGGTAAGAAGGTAATGTTTCTCGCTCATAGAAGAGAGTTAATTCATCAAGCAGCCGAAACTTTAAAAGCTTTCGGTATTGATTACGGCATTATCATGGCGAGTGAAACAAAAGAAAAGAATGCATTTGCAGACGTCCAAGTTGTTTCTGTTGATACTTTAAGAGCTAGAGCGATCAATAAGAAAAAGATTGATTTGCCTGGTGCTGACTTGATGATAATAGATGAAGCCCATCGGTCGATGTCTAATACTTATAAAAAGATTATCGAACTTTACCCGGACTCTTTAGTGCTTGGGCTGACCGCCACTCCAGTTAGATCAGATGGTACAGGGCTAGGTCTGATCTATGAAGATATGGTTAAAGCGCCTGATATCAAAGAATTGATAGCATCAGGTAGTCTATGTGAAGCTATCTATTATTCTCCAACTGTACCAGATTTGACAGGTATTAAGATGACTGCTGGTGATTACAATAAGAAAAGCTTAGCTGCTCTGATGGAAACGAGTACAAACTTAGTTGCTGATATACTACAGACTTGGTTTAGTTTAGCCAATGGAAAGCAGACTTTGTTATTCGCAACGTCGGTAAAGCATTCTCAAAGCTTAATGGAATCTTTTGTAGACAAAGGGGTCACTGCTGCTCATATTGATGGTTCAACAGAACTAGAAGAAAGGCAACGAATATTAGAAGCGTTTAGTAGAAAAGAGATAACAATAATTTGTAATTGTATGGTGTTGACAGAAGGGTTTGATGCTCCGAGTGCAGAAGTGTGCATCTTAGCAAGACCTACTAAGTCTAAAGGGTTGTATATACAAATGATAGGTAGAGTATTACGACCATATAAAGACAAAGCTAACGCGATTATTATTGATCACAGTGGAGCTGTTTACTTACATGGCTTTATAGATGAGGATCATGATTGGAAGTTAACTCATGGCAAAGAACAAGAAGCAACTTCAGGAGAAGCTAAACCTCAAGAAGAGAAAGTGATTATCTGTGAAGGATGCTTTAGATCTTATTCAGGCTCTAACATTTGTCCTCAATGTGGTAAGATACATAATCCTAAATCAAGATATGTTGAAACAATAGAAGGCAAGCTAGGCCTTGTAAATAAAAAGACTAGACAGTTAGATGAGATGGTGACATACGATCCAAACTATAAGCGTAACTTCTACGCTGAGCTGCTTGGGTATGCACATATTAAACATTATGCTGCTAATTGGGCAAGATGGAAATACAAAAGTAAGTTTAATGAGTGGCCTGTTTATGGAGAAGTAACTCCAATTAGGCCAAGCAAAGAAATATCAAACTTTATTACACACCTGCATATAAAGGAACGATACAAAAACAAAAAGGCAGGTTAAAGAACCTTAGGTAAGTATACTACCTTCTATTAGAGTTTGGGTTTTCATGTTTATCCCTTTCATGCTCTAATAGAATTATAGAACGGCTTGGTTGCGGTCGTGTATATAAGCAGCCACTAAATTATAATAATAAGGAAAGAATATGAGTTGGTATTGCCAAATGGATGGAAAGAACAGAAGATGTATGGACTGGGGTGTTTATTTAAAGCATGGCTGGGTTCATGCTAAGTCTTTTTTAGTTTGGGAATATCAAGGAATGTTAAAGGAGAAAAAGAATGAAGATATATGAAGAAGGAGATTTACCTCAAGGTAGTGATCCTTGGTTAGCTTTACGGAAGAAATTTGGTACAGCATCAGAGGCTGCAGCTGCTATGGGTGTAAGTCCATGGGTGCCTAAAACTCCGTTACAACTCTGGGAATTAAAGAATGGGGAGAGAGAAATAAAGAGTAACTTTGCTATGGAGAATGGCAATAGATATGAGGACGAAGCACGAGAAGCTTACCAAGCAAAAACACATACGCTTTATGAGCCGTGCTGTGTTGTTGACACGATAGATGGGTTACCTTTGATGGCTTCATTAGATGGGAAACAAATAGGAGGAGACTCCATACTAGAGATCAAGGTGCCTTTAAATGGCTCTTGCTCTCCGTTATGGGCTGAAATGGAAAATGATGAAGACTTACCGATCCAATACCAGATTCAGATGCAGCAGCAAATGCTTGTGTCTCAAGAATCTAAATGTGAATTCTGGGTTTATGACTGGAAGAACAAACGTGGTTTACATAGAACAGTTAATTGTGACAAAGAGGTGCAACAGCAGATTAAAGACGCTTGGAGAGAATACTTTAAAGGAAAGCCGGACGCTGGTGATAAAGATGTTGTGGCCCGCAGTGATAAAGAGTGGAAAGAAGCTTCTACAAATTGGGACAAAGCTAATAAAGAACTTAAAGCAGCTCAGGAGCTCATAAAAGCTTGTAGAGCGAGTTTAATTGATTTATGTAACGACAAGTCCTACGAGGGTAATAAAGTACGGTGTAAGAGGAATCACACACTTGGCACTTGGACTGTAAGGAATGTTAAATGTTAATAACTGACAGAATACCGTATCCTAGATATACAAAGAAAGGCAGGACTAATATCTTGTCTATGAACATATTTAGGAACCTACATCACTTTGCAGCAAACAAGGTTAAACAAGACTACCAAGATGTCGTTGCTACATTTATACAAAAATTGCCACGTTTTACAACAATAAGTGTACAATACAAGCTGTTTTTCGAAGGTAATCGTAAAAAAGATATAAATAACTATGGCTTTCCAGTAGATAAGTTCTTAATGGATGCGTTAGTTAAAGCGGATATAATCGAAGATGACAACTACTTATACGTTACTAAAACTACTGTAGAAATAGGAGGATTTGGTAAGGAAGTAGATAACTATGTTGAAGTAACTATTAGGGGGGAGATAGATGAAGACTGGATTACACACAAATGCTCAATGCAAGACGAAACTGAAGGGAATAATGACGCTACTAGGTCAGATACGACGACGTGAAGAAGGAGGTGACTCTGCTTATATAGCGGAATCCGCAACCGAGATGTGCAAAGAGCTTATTAGAGAGCTAGAAAGTGAGGAAAATACTGATTAGTTCAGCTTTGCTTAAAGTTGAGAGTGTATTGAAAAATACCGTTACAGACAACGCAGCCAACCAATGTATAAGTTGGTACACAACCTTGAAGATCTTGCAAGATATGGGATTTACAAGGGTGTCAATGTCAATTGATACTTATAACGAGATGAAAAGATGAAACAAACACATAAAAGTGAATTTGGATATTCTAAGCCTTCTCCGCATTTCTTAATGAAATTAAAGATGACAAGGATGGATATGTCTTGGTTTAATTGGAGTGACTTAAAACATAAAACAATAACAGATGAAGAATACCAAAAGAATAAGAAAGTGTAAAGTGTGCCTAGCCTTGCCTTTACCGTTATACACTAGACTATATGTTATGTATGTAACGGATTGGGCTGAGAGGGTATACCGACAAGCAAGAAGAAAATATATCAATAACCCAAGGAGAAAAGTATGACAACATGTAAAGCGACATTTACCCTTATACACAACGACGTGCCTTTTATGAATCGCACAGAAGTGTATGACATGGTGTTTGAATTAGAAGATGACCAGAATATGTTCGAAGGCCTTAATTCTTATTTAAACCAAGCTAACAATGAGACAGAGAAGAAGTCTCCAATAATAACAGGAAAACATTAATATGGAACAGAGAGATTATAATGTAATGAGTGAGCACGGTATTACTGACCAGGAATATGTCGATCGCTTCGGTTTGCCACAAGCTTTAGTTGGTACACCAGAGATGAATGACTGGATGCTAAATAAAACCTACGAGGATAATATTGTCGACTGCACAGAAGACTTAATAAGTAAAGGTGAGAGCAGAGATAAAGCTAAAAGCAAGTGTACCTCTATTGCTGGCAAGAATAAGAAAGCAGCTATGAAGCTACTAAAAGAAGTACAGAAAAGAAGAGGATACTAAAAAAAAAGAATACCCCTACGGATTATTAGTCCATAGGGGTATTTTTTATTTAACCGTTACCAGTTAGCATTGCGTCACTTTCAAACACAGAGATATTATCATTAGTAGCTTCTAACTCATCTGCACCATCCCAGAAGAATTGGTAGATATACTTAGAGCCATGTCTAAATGAAGCAATCATTCTTTTTCTAGCTAGAATTAACTGATCCATTCTACGCTTCAACGCTTTCCAATTTGGAATCTCTCTAAAATCAAACTCATCTCCTGTGACAGGATTAGATAATGATCGTAAAGATTGTAAGAATTCTTCTAAGTAAGAATACTCAGCATTGATTTCGTAAAAGGAATCATTCAAAGCTTTAGCATAAGCTCTAGCTTCTTTAGGTACCATAAAAGCACCATCAAAAACTTGAGCAGCGCCTAAAGTACCTTGCTTACGCTTAATCATCCTATCAAAAGCAAGCGCCATGTTAATAGCATCCATATTGTGAGTGACCAATACAGCTGCTTGAGTAGCCGCTTTTAAATGAGCCCCTTCAGGCCAAACCTTTTTAACGTCTAACCAACTATTGCCATTTGAATCTGAATTACGTCTACGGTAATTAGGATCCTTCCTCGCTTCTTTCTCAGCTAGCCATTCAGGGTTATCTACTTTATGTAACTCCCCTAAAGTAATTTCATTGCCTGATGGTTGTCTTTGCGTATAACCGAACGGGTCAGTCTTGCGTTCATAGACATTAACAGCAATTCCTGTCTCATCTGCATTGTAACTCTTATAAGGGTTACGTTCAGAGGTTCTAGCACCAAACAAATGAGCCATACCATTCTGAAGTTTAATGATGGGAGGTATTCCTTGTTTAGCAGCACCTTCAGCTAAGGCTGACATTATGCTAGTCAAGTCTTTAATCGCAGCAAATTCAGCGCTCACAGCTCCGTTAACAGCAGTAGCAAGAGTATCACGTAGCCACTTCTTAGGATCGCCTTTAATGTCTGCTTCAGCTTCACGAACAGCTTTTGTTATTCCTTCTTGAACACCTTCTTTATTAAGTAAAGCGTCTAAACCTTTATTGATTGATTTACCAACTGTAGAAGGGCCTGCTCCATAACCAAAGATCATAACTGGTGATTTAACAAAGTCACGTAAAGCTTCTCTACCTGCAGGAGTGCTAGTATCTAACCCTAAGATCGGAAGGATCTGTTGCAACACATCTAAATGACTTGCTTCTAGTGTAGATGTAGTAATACCAGCAACCACATCTAATAGCTGACCACCAGTAATTTCATATACATCGTCGCCATGACGGCCTTTCTTCTTTGTAAAGATTTCACTATTTAAAGAAAGCAAAGGGTTAAGGTTAGTTGCAGCCGCAGCGTTAACAGATCCAGCTTGGAAGCCTGTATGAGCTAATCCATTTGCAACACCATCAATTTCAGTATAAAACTTAGATCGATAAGAGTCGTCAATTGAAGGATCGGCTTTTGAAGCTTGCTCATAAGCCATAATCTCTCGTTGTAATGCTGCCCCTTCTTCAAAGGCAGACAAGGACAAGAACTTCTCTTCAGGATTAACTAGATTAAGGATAGCAGCACCATTTGTGTTCCAATCCCTATCTAGCATTTCCCAATTACCAGCTTCTTGATCGAAAGCTGCTGCAGCTTCATTTACACCCATCTTAGCGTAAATAGAACCAAACTTCTTCATGACGCCAGCTTTAAGCTCATTTATATCCTTCTTATTACCTAAGTGATAAGTAGCATATTCAGCAGCTTGTAGCAGTGCACGAGAGAGTTTATGAGACTGGAAGTTACCTATGTATTGTTCGACATAGATTCTACCGTTGCCACCTACAAAGTAATCATAGTAGAATACGCCAGCTTTTTCTTTTACTAAAGCTAATGTCTTTTGAAGCACATGGTCTTTAAGTACGTCTCCATGATAAGGTTCTTGTACAAACTTACGACTTAAGAAGGCATCAGCACTATTCGGAACATAAAGATAAGCTCTAGTCTTCCAATACTCATCCCATTGCTCTTTAGTCTTATTGTCACCTAAAGCTTTAAGCTCGCTATGTATCCTAGCTTTTTCTTGTGAGTCAGCTGTCTCTTTAGAAATAGGATTACCTTCATCATTAAGGACATCACGAAACTTATTACGATTCATGAACTCCCCTTTGTCGATGGTTCCATCTTCGCCTTTATAGCCGACTATTTTATTAGTATCATTAAACTCATCTAAGCGAATTATAGCTTCTAGTTTTTCACCAAGCCTCAAGTTAAAGGTATGAGCTGTGTTGCTCATATTAAATAATGCTTCATTCACTTTAGCAGCTGTATGATCTAATTGCTTATAATAAGCAGACCACTCTTTTCTAGTATCAGCCTTTCTAGGTAAATTAATTGAAAACGCAACTTTAGTCTTTTTAGAGTCTCTAAGAGGTTTATCTAGATCAGGAAACATCAGAGAAGCAAGAGGACCTGCATGACGAGCATACGCGGTTCCAGCTTTAGTTAAGTTACCTTCATTATTTATGTAATGAGGTAAAGCTTCTTGCATAGCATGAGCAGCTAAAGCTCCGTATGAAGCAGCGATAGTATCTCCTCCTTCTTGACCTAAAGCTTTCATTACTAAACGACCAACACGCATATCTCTACTAGCTTCACTTTGTTGTTCTTTCTGTCTAAGAATAAAAGCTTCTCCACTATCAGGGTCGATATCCTCGTGAATAAAGGATTGATGAGCATCTGCAAAGAAAGCGTAAACCATTGCATCAGAAACAAGATGAGGAATACCTAGCTCTTGCGCTTCATTATGTTGAGCTACAATTGAAACGATAAACTCAGACATGCTTCTAGGAGTTAATGCTTCCTTATCTTGTGTTGCTTCAAAGCCAGCACGACTAGCTGCAATCTTTTCTAAGACTATAGCTAAACGCTCTCCAGATATATCTGATAGAAGGGTTTCTAATGCTGCGAGCACTTCTGCACTTGTAGCATTAAAATCATCATAAGCCTTTGACTTACGCTTAGTACCAATCTTAGCTTTACGTACAACCCCAGCTAAACCTGAGTCGTTTAATCTGCCTGTAGTGTATTCATCAGACTGACTAAAGTCATAATCAGGGAAGATAGCATTCAACTGCTCAGTAGCCCTATAAGCTTCTTCATCAGAAACAGAAGGGTTATTAAGCGTATCTAGTAAATGACGAACTGCAATCATCTTTTCAGCAGCACCACGTTGGCCTAACATAGTAGCTACCTTATGAGGAATGAACTCAGCATCTGTTTCCGACTTCTTTTCTTTACTATCTAACCAAGAAAGGAAAGCTGAGTTTAAATCAGAGTTAGTCTGAATATCAGTATCAGTAATCTCTGGTTGTGCCTCAGCCGGGAAAGCTTCTGTCTTCCAGATGTCTAATGGAGTTTCACCATTTTGAATCCTAGAAGCATAAGAACCAGCAGGAGCTTTATCTACTGCTTTGTCTACTTCTTTATAGGCTTCAGCAGCCTCAGCAGTTCTCTTCTTAGCAGCCCTAGCTTCTTTCTTGTTGCTTATAACTTCTGCTAACTGAGACTTTGCTTGCTCATGCTTTTGAGTAACATCAATTAAACGAGCTCTCTTTGTATTAGACTCTATTTGATTTGAGGTTGGCGTACGTTGTAGTACATCAATCTCTTTAGCGGTGTCTTGAATGATCTTATTCAAATGTCTTTCTGGTTTGAATAGATCAGCAGGGACTCCAGCAAGTTGTGCGGCTTCTTGTTCTTGATTAAGTAAAGCTACACCTTCTTGTGTTGGACTAGCTTGTGCTTCTCCCATTTCAGTAGGTTGAGGAACTGGAATACCATTCTCTAACTTATACTTTATCTTTGAAGCGCTTGAAGTATAAGTATTGCCTGCTTGATCAGTGGCATTACTTATCATATCTTCAGCTGTAGGAGTCTTAGTCTGTCCCATTAAAGGGTTAATAGACTCAATCAGTTGATCTGCAGCTGTTGCAGGTTCATCAAGCAGTCCTAACTCTTCTACGGAATTAGCTAAAGATTCTAACTCTTCATTTGATAGTGGTTGTGCGGGTGTCGATCCGCTGGTCCAAGCCTTTCCTGGCATAGTTTTCTCCTATTTGTTAATACCCACCTGGGTACGTTCCTGTATACGCAGATGTTCCACCTGCTATTGGGACTAATTTACGTCGGTAATATTGCCCTAACGCATCATCATCTCCAAAAGAGTGCTTCACAGCTTTGTATATATCTTTTCCTGTACTGTAAGTAGGTCCTGCTAAAGTAGATCCTCGATCGCCAACATCTGTTGCAAGCTTATTCCAAGAGTAAGGCCCTTTATCGCTACTACCTCCGTAAAGAGGGTATAGCAAATCACTCAACTGTCCTGGAGAGCCTAACAAGCCTGAAGCCTTTAAAGCTCTAAACTTTTTCTCGTTATTAGTAAGATAAGGATTATCACCACCGAACTTCCATTCGTCTTTTAACTCTTGACTTAAGAAAGCAGCTATTAGCATTAGTGCCATCATCATAACAGTATTGTACTGTATATCAGGGTCTGCAGATTTAACATCTTTCCAAATCTTAGGCATAGTCTGAGAGGTGAAGGTCATGATAAAACTTGTATATTGAGTTAACAATCTCGCTCTAGGGTTTAATGCCCAAAGAGGTTTAGTAGTAGCATCTGGTTTAACAGCAGCCATCTCAACATACGACTTCCTAGCTAACTCTAATGACTTATACAAGTCAGGATAGTTTGTTTGGAAATGTTTATATAACTCATCTTCAGTCATCTCTTGAACAGCAGGATCTTCAGTAGCTTTCTTATAATCGATAGCCATCTTTTCAGGGTCTACTCTTAAGTCTCTAAGACGATCATAAGCGTCATTAGCCATTTGAACATTTGCAGCATCTCCTTTCCAGTATACAGCCATGATCTCAATATCTTTGATAATAGCATCGTGAGCAAAAGCCCAACGAGAAACTCGAACAAAGTCTGTGATGTACTTAAGACCAGTAACAGAGAAGAACCCCCTCATAAGCTTAGATTTAAACTTAGTTGAAGGAGCAACGTCCACGTGTCCTAACACGCCGGCCTCATGAGATAGCTGTCCAGAGTATAGCATCGAGACAACATTGTGATGATGCTCTTCTACAGTCTGGCCAGATCCTTTTTTAATGTACTTAGCTGTCTCTCTTGCATTATGCTTAAGTAAAGGAATAATACCTTTTTTAACAGCCTTACGTATTAATTCTGGAACTGTACCTGTACCTGCAGTTCTAAAGAAAGCAGTAACTAACTCAACTGTACTCGCAAGAGCTGCTGAATCTAATTGATTCAAACCATTGATTAGCGTAATGTTTTCTTGAATAGAAGCCATACGCTCGCTTTCTAATTGCTTGTACTTACCTTCAGCACCATCAAGAACATCTATGATATGGGTAATTACCCTAGCATCATAAACACCTTCTGACTCAGCAAGGGTTTTGTAATGACTAAGGAGTTTAGCAAGCTTAGTATCATTCTTTCCTCTAAACTTACGATCTACTGCCCAACCAACTGCTTCATCTATACGCTGATTAATTTGAGCAAAGATATCATTGTATAGATACTTCTGCATCAAAGGATTAGCTTTAAGATTAGCTAGCTTGTTCGTAACTACTTCAGGTGTTCTTCTTTGTCTACCGATTCTCTCTTCACCAGCTGTATGAGAATTGTCTATTAAAGCATACTCTTCATAAAGCTCTTCAGCTTTTTCGAATGACATGCCTTCAGCTTCCATAGCATCTGAGATGAATTGAGACTTATTCTTTCGGATATAATCTCTATCAAACTCACTCTTATCGAAGAACCAATGTTCATCTAAAGGAAGCTCTTTAGCATCTGGATCGGTATTTTTAAGGTTACCATCTTTGTCGTATAGCTTGTTATTATCATCCAATAAGATATTGATATCTTTTTCAAATTCAGCTGTAAAGTCAGTAATAGACTTTGAGACATCTTTTAAAGCTTGAATGTCAAGACCAGTAAACGCAGCTTGTAACTCTTCATCTGTCTTTCCTTCTCGCAAAGCAGTCATGAAGTCTCTCATACGAGAAGCTGCAGTCCACTCATTGTTCTGAGCCCAATAGTTAGGCACCACATCTTTAAAGACAGCAGCAATATTAGTTCTAATAGCGTTTGTAGCTGTCTTATAACCATGTCTCATAGAAAGCTTAGCTGAAGATAAATCATCGCCTTCTGCAAAGTGTTCGCCTGTATTTAAGTAACCAAGTAAAGCTTTACTAACTCTCGTTAATTCTGGAGAGAACCCTTTCATATTCTTTAATAAAGTCTTATGAATAAAGTCAGCACCAGAAGCAACAGCTCTCATAGGTAATTCAGCTAAACTCTTTGTCCAGCCACGAGCTGACCAAGTGTCTTTATTTCTACCTGGCATAAACTCTTTGGAAGCCACTTCTCGATGAGGACCTTGGTTAATACCAGAAGCTACATCATCAATTAAAGTTGTACGAGTATGTCCCTTCTCAAAACCAGCAGAAGGATTCATATTAGATAATGTAAATTGGTTCTTAACACGTCTAAAGTCTCTTAATCCTTGCATAGGACGAGATACAGCACCCATACCTCCACCAATTGTAGCACCACCAATAGCAGAGTTAATCAACGTTCTTTCGAATTCGTCTTGACTCCATTCTGCTTTAGAGCCGTAAACGCTACCTGCATAACCAACACCTTCTTGTAAAAGCTCGGTTGACCCCTCACCTACAGCGCCTGTGACAGTACCTCTAACAGCTTCAGCTGCTAACTTGCTATAAGCCTTCTTACCTAATACAACTGCGGATAACTGAGCTAACCTTCTTAAGGTGCCCGCATATTCTTTATTAACAGCCTTCTTAATTAAGGCTGTTGCACTTTCTACTGTATGATGATTACCATACTTCTTAACATAAGCTTTAGCAAGTAGAGTATGAGCATAGTCCTTTAAGATTTCTGAAGGATGTAAAACAGCCTCTAGTCCTAAACGATCTAATGCAGCCATAGCTACGCCTGTAGCAAGAGCTACTCCAGCACTACGCTCATCCATGTTGCCTTCCATATTAGAATAGACTTCACCTGAATAAGTTAAAGCGACTGGAACGGCTCCAATAGCCATTCCAAGCATTCCGGGAGCTGCAATAGCACCAGCACCAAATGAACCAATGATCCCTAACATCCAAGGTAACGCGACACCAGCTTGTCCAACAGCATAATCGCCAAAGTCTGAAAAAGAATTAACATCTTTAAAGTCTTGGGTGAAGTCTGGAAGGTTAGACATCTCAAAGCTCTTGTCATCTACATCTAGTTTGCCAGAAAGAAACAACTCTTCATTGCCGAGTATGTCTCCAGTCTCCGATTTCAGCCCGTACCAAGCTTTTTGTAAGCTAAGTAAGCCAACATCAAGGCCTGAGCTCCATTCGCTGTAAGCCTGATTGTCGTAGTCCCTATCATAATTACGGAACTGAACTTGACGAGGTTTGTAGATAGAGTAAGAATCACCATAAACGCTTTTCATAGCAGCTAAGGTTTTCTCATCAGGAGCTATCTGGCGAAGTAAAGGCTCTCCATTTTTAGTAGCAACAAGGGTTTTATTCTTAACTTCTCGTATCTTGTCACGTCCTCTAGACCACATATCGTCTCGAACAATACCTAACTCGCTATCAATAGCTCTTGCGAAAGAACCGTCTCTAGCTAGCTTGACACTACGATCAGAAGTAAAGTGATTGACTGGAAGTATACCATTATAGTAAGCTTCTTCATCTACACGGTTACCAGCAGCATCCCTTAAGATACCTACATCTCGTCCATACGTCTTGTCGCCGGTAAGATCAATGTTAGTAAAGTTACCTGCAGCGATAATATCGCCTAAGACTTGCTTATGAGTTTCACCTAAGTAATCACCATGTTTGTATTCACCTGTTTTTCCTACTAAATGTTGAGTCTCCGCTGTATCGATACCTTCAACACGAATACTATGTCCTTGGTCATTAGTAATCGTATCACCATCAATAACTGAGTATTGACCTAAATTTGTGTCAACAACGTCGTCAAAAAAGTCTTCGTAATCTAAGCCTTCTATACTCATAGTATTTCCTTATTTAATGATGTATCCTCTAGGATTCTGCTGAATCCACTTCTCGAAGCCACCTGTCTTATACTTCTTATTGAATGCTTTACCTTCAGCTGTCTTTAAGTATTGTTGGAAGTTGGCTGCGTACAAACGCCACATAGCTTCTTGGCTAAATCTTGCATTATTGAAAGCAGGAACGCCAGAACTTTTAGCCATCGCCCATTCTGTGTTAACAACGTTTGCAGTCTTAATAGTCTGTTCAACATCATTACCAAAGTATGATCTAGGAATAGTAATCTTCTTCTTGCCTTCTTTGCCAAACGTACCTACATACTTATTTCTAACGAACTGAGCTTCAATGAATGATTCAGGAGGAGTCTTAGCAGTATTACCACTATTCACACTCTTCTTAACGTAAGCTGCCCATTCAGATAAACCTTGCATCCTAGCTTGAGAAACAACTTGGCTTTGTGGCTGGAACCAATTAATAGAAGGATAAAGTGAGCCAAGTTTACCAAGGCCTCCAATAACTTTAGAAGCATCAATATCCTCGTACAAGCTTTTCTTATCAGTTGGTAAAGTAGCACGTAGCTTATCTACCATCTTGAATGCAAAATCCTCTCCTTTTTCAACACTCTCTCGAGCTGCTTTAGCTTTATTAGCTACAGACTTTAACCCTAGCTTTGCACGTTCAACCTCAAGTGTGCTAGCGGTTTTTCTCTCTTCTTTAGCTATCTCAGCTGCAACTTTCTCTTCTGCTGCAATGTCTTCGCCTACAACACCAAAACCAGCTTGACCTGCTGCTCCAAGAGAATCTCCACCTGCAAGGCCTACTAAAGTTCCTAGAATAGCTTTAAACAGTTTAGGTCTCCACTCTTTTAGAGGCGCTGCTGATTGTAGGAATCTTTTAACTTCTGCATCAGGGTTTGAGCCTGCAGCAACGCGTTGTTGGAATTCCTTAACCACAGCTTGTCCTACTTCGCTTTTTGCTACTTCTTTATGATTATTAGCGCTTTCACGTTCAGCGTCTGTCATAGGACCTCCCCCTTTACCTTGCCAATCAAAAGATTGATTAGGGTAAATAGATTGATCTTGAGCGACTAAATCATCACGTTCAGCGTCTGTCATAGGACCTTCCCCTTTACCTTGCCAATCAAAAGATTGATTAGGGTAAATAGATTGATCTTGAGCGACTAAATCATCACGTTCAGCATCTGTGATAGGACCTTCTCCTTTACCTTGCCAATCAAAAGATTGATTAGGGTAAATAGATTGATCTTGAGCGACTAAATCATCACGTTCAGCATCTGTGATAGCTCCGTCTGATTGCCCTAACCAAGAAGGGGTATTTGCTAAA
>Ga0233435_1001980_pt1 | contig 18333 bp, 10 predicted proteins | sample SI_122_August201_3_FD_182735 | JGI IMG/M metagenome (GOLD analysis project Ga0233435, IMG submission 182735) | Seawater microbial communities from Saanich Inlet, British Columbia, Canada - SI_122_August2016_135_MG | ecosystem: Environmental > Aquatic > Marine > Inlet | place: Canada: British... | reverse complement strand
GGCTTGAAGCTGGTCGCAATGTAGATGTCATAAAGATGCTTTATCTAAAATAGGATTATTGGCTAAAACACACTTTCCTCCTTTGGCCAATAGCATGACGAAGCCCCCGCCCACACTCGGGGGCTTCTGCTTTTATAAATATTTCCCCCAAATGCTGCCAAATGTTCCATATGGGATAGGATTGGTTCCATCTGTGTTAGTCTGCAACTTCTGAAATTGCTAAACTTGTACCAAATTTTTCAGGAAGGGGACAAGCATGCGACATTTAAAAGTATTCATGTTAATGACAATGGTGCTCATGGGCTGGGCTTGGGGGCAAACAGCACCGGAGTTTGGACAAATCTGGCACGACTCTGAACAGAATCCTACCTACAGAGAGTATCGTATTGATTCTACCTGGAATGAAGGTGGAATCGGTTTTACGACATGGGGTCATGCCATGTGGGATGGGGAGCAATACAGGTTGTACGTTTCACGAAGTGGACCACTGCCTGATAGGACTCACTCTATTGGAGTCTTTTTTACCTCAGATCTGGACTCAGCCTGGGTGCCTCATGAGAATAACCCAATATTTGAACCGAGCTCTAGCAATTGGGATAGCTCAGATGTGGCAACACCCATGGTGATTAAGGATGGTGACACCTATAAGATGTGGTACAGCGGATGGCATCCGGATGTGGATGATTGGCACATGGGGTATGCTGAATCAAGTGATGGAATAGCCTGGACTAGACATCCTTCACCTATCTTGAGTAGTGATGCAAATTCAGGATGGGATTCATACTGGGGGTTAGCACCTTATGTGATCAAAGAGAGCGATAACGACTACATCATGTATTACGCAGGTCAAAACGGCACTTCTTTTACATGGAAAATCGGGTGTGCCCATTCTACTGATGGTGTCAACTGGGCTCGGGAAGTAGAGAACCCCATCCTTGGCGTCGACGGTCCGTGGAGCACTAATTGGGTGCATATACCTGTGGTTAAAAAGATTGATGAAGAGTACATCATGTGGTTTGCGGGTGCAAAGGTGGGTGTAGACAGAGCCCAAATTGGAACGGCCATATCATCTGATGGTATTCATTGGAGAAAGGACCATCTCTACAATCCTATCCAGACTCAGGGACTACCTGGTGAGTGGAATGAGGTTGGATCTTACCCAGTTGAAGTATTCGAGGAGGATGGCGTCTATAAATTGTTTTATGGAGGTATCGATGAGAGCTGGGAATATGTAGGTTATGGTAATTCAGAATACAATCCAACTATTGTCCCTGCGGGGGATGTGTCAGGTACCTGGACAAAAGCTGGATCGCCCATTCGTGTTCAGGGGGAGATCACCATCCCTGATGGTCAAACTCTCACAATAGAACCTGGGACCACTGTAGAATTCGTCAATCCCGCAACTTTATGGATAGATGGTAGGCTCCTGGCGCAGGGTACTGAAGGTGATCGTATCAGATTCAGAGTAGCTGACACATTGGGATATCATGATTATGATGGAGGGGAAGGAGTCTGGGGTGGATTACGATTTGCTAGCACTCCGGCAACCAATGACTCATCATACCTTAGTCATTGTGATGTTGAATATGGTAATAGTCTAGTCGCAGGAAACAATCATGGCGGTGGAATAAAGATCGGTCATTTTAGCAAGTTGAGAATAGAAAATTGTCTGATACAGTACAATCATGCAGTCAGAACAAATGTGGGAGGAGAGGTAATTGGAGGAGGAATTAGTATAGATTATGATTCGAACCCTGAAATTGTAAATAATATTATTCAGTACAATTCAGCCAGACACCTCTCCGAGAATAAGAACTCTCAGGGAGGTGGGATTAGTCTTTACGACAATTGTGATCCTCTCATCAGCGGTAACATAATTAGGGGTAATTATGCCCAGGATACAGGGGGTGGATTATTCATATGGACGAATTGTGATCCCGAACTTGAAAACAATTTAATAGTAGAAAATACAGCAGTGACACGTGATGGATTGCTTGGATATGGTGGGGGAGTATGCATCGGTAGCAATTCACACCCAATCTTTATAAACAATACTATTGCTAACAATGAGGCTGTTTGGGGTGGTGGTGGAGTCTACTTCCATAGTGGATATGCAACCTTTATCAACACGATCATTGCAAATAATACCCGGTTGAGTGCTGGAGATGGAGAAGCTTGGGGACATGATATGGCCATGTATGGAAATACCATGGCGTCGCATACTATAGATATCCAGAATTCATGTCTCGAGGGAGGGAAAGACTTAATCATGTGGGGTGCTGGCAACACCGGAACCCCTGGCGGAGTGAATTTCGAAGAATCTCTCTCAGTTGATCCTCAATTGACTCAGGCTTATACCTTAATGTACGCCAGTTCACCCTGCTTGGGGGCTGGGACGCCCAGCTGTACAATTGATGGGGTCACATACAATGCGCTTCCCCAGGATGTATATGGGCATGTCTGCCCCGATCCTCCAGGGTCTTTACCGGATATGGGAGCCATTGAATCTGTCCTATCAGGGCATATTATTACCAGCGCCTGGGATTGGTGGGAATGGCCTGAAAGTCCAGTATTCACACCTGGTGCATCTGGAACCTACGATGATGACAAGGTGTTTGCCCCCGATGTATTGTTCCATGAGGGACAATATCATATGTGGTACGTAGGAGATGATGGACCCAGATTCCGAATCTGTCACGCCACCTCAGTGGATGGTGTTGAATGGGTTCGTGATCCAGCCAATCCCGTACTCATCAGTGATCCCACGACCTGGCAGGATAATGATCTTAACGTGCCTCGCGTGTTGATAATGGACGGAGTGTTCAACATGTGGTTCCATTCAAATGACAGAGTAGGCCACGCCACATCAACTGATGGGATAGATTGGACATTTTCACCCGATCCTGTTCTTGAGGGTAGTCCTGGGACGTGGGATAGTGATCAGGTATTTGTTTCAGACGTTATTTATCTCGACACTCTATTCCATGCCTGGTACACTGGTAAAAATAGTGACGTGTGGGGAATTGGACACGCAACCTCAACCGATGGTATCGAGTGGGTCAAGGATGTGGATAATAATCCTGTATTTGGTCCCAGCGAAAGTGGCTGGGATAACGACATGTTTTATGCCTCATCGGTTGTGTATAACGGAGGCTATTTCTATATGTGGTATTGCTCAAGCCAAAGCACAAATTACAATAGAATAGGTAGAGCCTCCTCCCTTAATGGGATCAATTGGATTCGTACAACCGCTGCTGAACCTGAGATAGGCTATGGAGAAGTAGGCTCTTGGAATCATGAGGCTTCCTTCTATCCGGCCGCTCTTCTCCACCAAGGCAAGTACGAGATATGGTTCAATGGTGCACCATCGTCAACCAGTGGATGGAGGATAGGCTATGCTACCATGGAACCGGTGGCCACAGATCCGCAATATATTGAGATGCCTCAGAGCTTTATGCTGAGTCAGAACTACCCCAACCCCTTTAATCCCATGACCCACATCAGGTACTCGTTACCTGAGAACGGAGATATGCGTTTGGTCATTTATGATCTCCTGGGTAGGGAGGTGCTTGAGCTGGTGAATGACTTCAGAAGTGTAGGCAATTATGAGACGACCTGGTACGGTCTCGACCAACAAGGTAGGCAGGTGAGCACAGGAGTCTATTTTGCTCGGCTTGAAGCTGGTCGCAATGTAGATGTCATAAAGATGCTTTATCTAAAATAGGATTATTGGCTAAAACACACTTTCCTCCTTTGGCCAATAGCATGACGAAGCCCCCGCCCACACTCGGGGGCTTCCGTTTTCTTATCTGTTTTGTATATTGAACTGACAGAAATATTTAAATACAGATAAAGGTCTTTCATGAAAGCATCCCCAACACTCACAGTTCAAAATCAACACGTCACTATCAGGTCGTTTACTCAGGAAGATATCTCAGAAGAGATGCTTACTCAAATACTCGAAGCAGCCAGAAGATCACCAACCAGTAGCAATCTGCAGGCCTATAGTGTTATTGTGGTCAAGAACCCCGATGTTAAACGGGAATTGGCCGCTTTGGCGGGGAATCAGAAACATGTGGGGACGTGCCCGGTTTTTCTGGCATTCTGTGCCGACCTGCATCGTCTAAAAACTGTTTGTGAGTTACATGATAAAGAGATGACCAACAATCTGGAGACCTTCATCATCTCAACCATTGATGCATCTCTGGTTGGGATGTCCGTGCAGACCGGGGCAGAATCCATGGGTTTGGGAGCCGTGATGATTGGTGCTATGCGTAATCATCCACGAGAAGTTGCTGAGTTACTTGGGTTACCAAAGCATGTCTACGTAAGCTTTGGGATGTGTCTCGGTTGGCCTGAAAAGGACAATATCCCGCCCCAGAAACCACGTCTACCGGCAGAGCTGGTAATTCATGAAGAAAAATATGACGTATCTAACCCGCAATCCAGGATTGAGGCTCACAACCAGGAGTTAGCACAACACTATGTATCCCTGGGCAAAAATCAGGATGACGCAGCCTGGTCTGGCGTCATTGCCAGAAATCTCAGTCGACCCCTCCGTCCAAATCTCAAAGTTACCCTGGAGGATATGGGTTTTAATATTATCTGAAAAGGGGAGAGTAAATTGGTGAAATCAGGATGGATAATTTCGCTAACCATGGCTCATTGGTGAGTCTAATTTAAAAGCCAGTAATTATTACCTTTATAAAGGATTCCCAACTCGGGTGAGAATTGAAGAAGTTCCCAACAAATCCTATAATTAGAAAGATTAGAGCCCTGCTTCCAAGTAAGGGGTTTACACTTATCGAAATTATTTTTTCTGTGACACTCCTGTCCATAGTGGCCATGGGTACTGCCCAGTATATGGTTTATTCGCGCTGGGATATAGATAGAGGCATACGGAGACAGCTTGCCTGGATCAATATGGCTTCCCGGATGGAGGAGGCCGTTGATTGGGGTTTCGATGCTCTACCTGATAGTCTTCCTGAAACCAATCAATTGATTACTGCCAACAATCTCACTGCTTATAGAACCACCGAGGTCTTTGGAATCGATGATACCACAGATGGTTTATCACCAACGGATACAGATATACCTGACTATTATATGATTGAGATAAAGATCTCCTGGTTTACGACTGGTAATGTAAGTGATAGCCTGACTGCCTACATCTCTGCAGAAATGGCCTGGGATTATTAGTGTATAACCATAACTCCAGAGGAACTACCCTGGTAGAGCTCATGATAGCTACTGTGATCTCTAGTATTGTAGCCATTGGCTTCTCATCGGTTCTCATGTTTACCCGTAATATGTATAATGATACAATGGTGCGATCCCAGTTGAGCCAGGATGCTTTTGTGGTGGATCAATATGTAAGAACCAAACTCACCAGCCAGGTTTCTGATTCACTTCAAATCTTCGCAAGTGCCAGTGACGAGAGCTCAGAGATCACATCAACATCGGGCATTATCCTACGTTCAGTTCGAATGGATGGGACTGTAGATCATCTCTCGGCGAATGGGCTGAACTTAGAATGGAAAATTGACAGCTTGATACACAGCCCCATTGATTCAGATATTTCTGAAATACTCTTTACAGAAAGAACTGGCTACAGCAAAAAGATGTTGGATGTTACCATGGTGCTCTCGGAAGAGGGTGATAGTATCGAATTGGAATGGATAGTAGCCATTCGTAATTAGGCCCCCGCTCCAATCGTTGTTGCCAACCCTGTATTAAAACCACAATAGTACGTTCTGCATCTCTACAATAATTCAATCTTATGGGGTAGCATCTATTATCGCCGATATTTTTTATAATCCACACATAGAAATATCTATTTCCAGCTAATACTAAGCTCATATTCAGTATTATCATCCCATAACTAGTATATTGTATCATATTAGCTAAGGGATAGCGTGTTGGATAAAAGCTAAAATGTGTAATATATTTAGTACAATTGCAGGTAATTGGTCGTTTCCAGGACCTAGCGTAAAAGCGACATCAATTCATACTCCAATTAATAAACAATATCCATAAGTGACTGTATATTAGGAATTAATGTCAGCTTACTTACTTGAGATATGGCCTGATTCCAGGTAAAAACCAAATCTAATGGCTCGAGAATAATGGTTATTGTTGTAATAAAGTGACAAAATTTGCAAAAAAGTGTCACATTAACTATAAAAATGTTTCAATATTTTATGGAAAATGCATTGAGTGAATAGGTGTAAGCCCCTGATGCATAGAAGGTTACTAAAGATGATAAAATGTGGCACAATTGTTGAACTATAAGGGGGCATGCGAAATCAAATCATAACCAGCCCAATTAAAACCATGAGAGTGGTATAACACATGTATATCGTTGCCATTATGATTACTGCTGTCATCTTCAGTGCCACTGGTCTGGGTGTTCTTAATCTTGCTACTGTAGTTAACCTGGATACACAGGCAGCTGTAGAAACAGTACAGGATCAGGTTGAGGTTGAATCATTTGCCAATGTGGCTCTATGGCGTGTGAATGCAGGAGGGGACAACCTAGGAAATTTCACAGTTGGCAATGTCACCGCAGCATATGATAGTACTTTAAAAAGACTTACAGTAATCAAGACTACTGATGATGAGACCAACGGTCTTATCCTTGATCTATCAGAAGATTCACACTTTAAGCGCGCCGTTGCTACACAAAATGGTATTGATTTCAATGGCGACAAAACCATCAGCGAAGAACCAATCCACCAGTTAAGACATGATATGGAATTTCTACCCCAAGTTGACATGGCCTATCTTGTAGCAAATGCTGCTCAAGAGGTATGGCTTTGGGATGATCATATTCACGACGAGGATGTGGTTGAAGGTATTAATATATTTCATGGCAACTATCTTGATATTCACAATGTTGACAAAGAGAATGTTACTCTGGTTTTCACTGGCTACGATATCCAGCCCAAAGATGATGTGAAACTGAAAGCTCCACTTATCAATGGAGTTCCACTACCTGCAATAATTATGACCAATCCATACAACGATACTCATTTTGATCAGGGTTATAATGACGAGATTCATATAGAGGGTGCCATCTATTCCGCTGGACATGTGAGATTGCATGAAGGTGAGTTTACCGGTCCTGTGATCGCAAAGACAGCCCGTATCTGTAGAGATATTGACATGCTTGATGATGATGGTAGTAAATATTACGCCTGGAATCTGGGATTTGGCAACTATGAAGATTATGACTGGCCCAAGCAAATTCAGGAATGGGCTCGTATCGATTAATCCCCGCTCCACTTATATTCAAAATTATAGAAGCCCTGTTTCAGGGCTTTTTTCTTGTCTATGAATAAATCTTCTCCTTCACGATACAGTAGATCCAATTGGCCGTAATAAGCAAAAGCTTCCCAGTTCTGGCCATGGTCGAATCGGCAGGGGTAGTGGTAGTTTGATTTTGAATCTCAATATGTAGTATAGAGAATAGCTGTTTCATAAATGGGTGTTCTTATTCATTCGCTTCACCAAGCCTTATTCTCAGGTCCCTTGCACTAAAAAAATATTATTATGTACTAATTCTCTTTTTAGCAGATAATATCATCCTAGAACTAGCATTATAAGTCACTTTAAAAATATATTGATTTTCTCAAGATGATCGAAAAGTGTAATATATTTAATACGAATTGCAGTTTAATCCTGTTTTTGTTTGCTTGAATAAAAGCGATGAATATTTCAAATTATCAATTCAAGTGGAGTCCGTAAGTAAGTGTATATATTATATTAATATGCCGATATTGAACCATGATTAAACTTGATATTGAGTAAAATCATGAGCAAATAATTAGTTAACTTTTAGCAAATGTTCGGATAATATGACACAAATCGCCTAAAATTGTCACATTATGCATCAAAATTTACGGTGATTTGATCAATTATTCGTTTAGTTCATATACGGCAAAGCTCTGAGGGATAGGCAGTTAGTTAAATCGAAAAAAAATGGCATAACTTTTGAACTATATAGGGACTATGCGAAAGCACTTTTCAATATTATTTACACACTCTATTTCGTCGCTTTATTCACCTAAGCCTGGAAATAAGTTTATATTAGCAAGCTATGTCAATGAGAAATCAGAACCTATCATGAGAGCGGTCTAATGTATATCGTCGCTATCATGATCACCGCCGTCATCTTCAGTGCCACTGGTCTGGGTGTTCTTAATCTAGCTACTGTAGTTAACCTGGATACACAGGCAGCTGTAGAAACAGTACAGGATCAGGTTGAGGTTGAATCATTTGCCAATGTGGCTCTATGGCGTGTGAATGCAGGGGGTGACAACCTAGGAAATTTCACAGTGGGCAATGTCACCGCAGCATATGATAGCGCTTTGCAAAGACTTACAGTAATCAAGACTACTGATGATGAGACCAACGGTCTTATCCTTGATCTATCAGAAGATTCACACTTCAAGCGCGCCGTTGCTACGAAATATGGGATTGATTTTAATGGTGGCAAGACCATCAGCGAAGAACCAATCCACCAGTTAAGACATGATATGGAATTTCTACCCCAAGTTGATATGGCCTATCTTGTAGCCAATGCTGCCCAGGAAGTGTGGTTATGGAATGATCATATTCACGACGAGGATGTGGTTGAGGGTATTAATATATTTCATGGCAGTTATCTTGATATTCACAATGTTGACAAAGAGAATGTTACCCTGGTTTTTACTGGCTACGATATCCAGCCCAAAGATGATGTCAAACTGAAGGCTTCACTTATCAATGGAGTTCCACTACCTGCAATTATTATGACCAATCCATACAACGATACACATTTTGATCAAGGTTACGGAGATGAAATTCATATAGAAGGTGCCATCTACTCAGCCGGTCACGTAAGATTGCATGAAGGTGAGTTTACCGGTCCTGTGATCGCAAAGACTGCCCGTATCTGTAGAGATATTGACATGCTTGATGATGATGGTAGTAAATATTACGCCTGGAATCTGGGATTTGGCAACTATGAAGATTATGACTGGCCCAAGCAAATTCAGGAATGGGCTCGCATCGATTAATCCCCGCTCCACTTATATTCAAACTTTTAGAAGCCCTGTTTCAGGGCTTTTTTTATTTCTCTTCTTTTGACATATATCCATCTGAAAACGAACGTGTGGATATCCACGTTCTCAAGCAATAATAAAGTTGTACGACAAATTCGGACAGAAATTGTCATGAAAATGTGACGCAGATCAATGAGTGCTGTCACATAATTATGAATGTGTTATGTTATGGGGCTTTATAGAGGACAGCGTATCAGTAATAATGCTATATGACCTGAGAATTGTTATGTATTATAAGTATAATAAAAATAATGAGATATGTATTATTTATGACAACTCTACGATACTTGGAATACTTCCTTTCTGAACATGCCATATTTTGGCATATATGTTGTCTATAAAAGGGGTTGGCCCAAATCGTAAGGAATGAGCACATTAGCAATTTGAATATATTAAGTAGCATGAGATACAGGCAGAGTCAGCTCTGGGTAGTATTGGTATTTCTGCTATTTAATTCAGGTCTGCTAGCTCAACCTGCAGGATATGAGCATCGCAAATTAATCACGCTTAATGGTACACAGATCAGCGGATCTACTGATCATGCGAATTTTCCCGTTATGATCAAGGTTACCGAAGCTGATTTAAAATCTACCTCAAATGGTGGTGGTGTGGTAAATCCTTCTGGCTATGATATCGTTTTTACTCAATCTGACGGATCAACCTTATTGAAACACGAATTACAAAATTATACTGCATCCACGGGAGATTTACTGTGTTGGGTTAATCTTCCAACTTTGACACCCACGGTAGACAGTACCATCTATCTCTACTTTGGAAAACCAGCTATATATACCGATCAATCAGACACCCTGACTTGGAATAGCAATTATCTGGGAGTCTGGCATTTAGAAGACCTCAGCGATGCTGCTGGCGCTTATACACTCACAGATCACAATACAGCCGCAAACAGCAGCGGGTATCTGGGTAACGCCAGGGAGTTTGATGGTGATGGTGATGATCTCGAAGAATTGAAAGGTGGAAGCTATCTTGATGGTTTAGGAGCATTTACCATCTCACTCTGGGCCAAAGCCGATGCGCTTGGAACTGATAAGGGTTTGATATACGGAACAGACCCGGACGCGCTTGATAGAAGGATGATGATCCGCCAAGATGCAGCCGGTGAAAAAGGAGGTGGAACGAATGTGTTTCGAACTTCCTCACTACTGGGAACGAACAGTAAACAACGACATGAATCAAGTAATGGTTCGGCAACACTCAATTGGCAATACCTCACCATGGCCCAATCTAGTGGAGTAGTGACTAACTTTTATATAGATGGCAGTCTGGATACCCCTTCATGGTCCAATTCAAGATCTGGAACCACAAATAAAAGCACTAAATTACTCATAGGTAAAGGTTCTAAGGATGGTGCAACCAGTTCCTGGGATGGACTTATCGATGAAGTCAGGATTTCCAGTGTAGAATTAAGCGCAGATTGGATCACCACAGAGTACAACAACATGACAGCCCCTGGGTCGTTCCTGACTGTATCTACCACCAACGAGCTCCCATATATTTCTGATCTTGAAACCATCGCGCTTTCCTACCAGGCAAATGATGCTGCCACACTTATCACAAACAGCCTGGACTGCCACGACTACAGCGAGTTCAATCTGGACAGTGCCAATGTCTGGATAAGCACTAATTATTTAAGTAGCGAGGATACACTTACTTTTACTACTGCATATGGTATTTCAGGAACCTGGAATGAAAGTATAGGGACACTCAGACTTACGGGTAATGCCTCTCTGACCGATTATTCTTCTGCCCTTCAGGAAGTTTATTATCAGAACTCAAACGCCGTACCATCCACATCTACGAGAACACTCAGTTTTAAAATCAACGATGGGTCTGGCTTTAGTTCAACCGTAACCAGAGACATTACCATAGGAGCAACCAACAATGCTCCCGTCTTGGCTAGCATTGAAGGAACAACACTGGCCTATACCGACGGTGATCCCGATACCATCCTGACCACCGCCTTAGCAATATCAGATATAGATGATTATTATTTGGATAGTGCCTGGGTCACGATTTCCTCCAATTATATAAGTGGTGAGGATAAGTTGGACTTTACTTCTGCTTATGGCATCACACCGACCTGGAGTAGTGTGAGTGGGGAGTTACTTCTTGTGGGAAGCGCAACAAAAACAGATTATCAGATTGCGCTCAGATCGGTGACGTATGATAATTTGGATCCTGACCCCGATGAATCTACCAGGACGATTTCATTTAAGGTGAGTGATGGCCTTGCCCAGAGCAATGTTCAGTCACGAAATGTGAGTGTTACTGCGGTGAACGACGCACCCGTGCTGGCAGATATTGAAGGAGCCGGGCTTGTCTATTTCGCCGGGGATGGCGCAATCGCCATTACCGATTCCCTTACCATCAGTGATGGTGACCATACCAAGCTAGATAGCATCACCATCCAAATTACCACTAATTACCACACGGGCGAAGATAGTCTTGGTTATTCTAGCATTTATGGGATTACCGGCACCTGGTATGGTGGTAGCGGAAAGTTAGTCCTAGCAGGAAATAAGGCACTTAGTACTTATCAAACTGCGGTGCGCACTGTGATCTACGAAAATCTAATAGGTACTCCACATACACCCACTCGAGTGATCACCTACAAAGCCTACGATTTGGCAGCTGCTGAAAGCAATACACAAACCCGTTCAATAGCCTCAGGTGAGCCCGCCACAATCTCGGGGCTCGATCTATGGCTTAATTCGAACGAGGGCGTTTACACCAACAATGCAGGGGATGCTCTTGCAGTAGATGGCGATGACGTACAAGTGTGGAAGGATCAGAGTGGCAATGGTCGAGATTTTATCAATTCATCAGGAGCACCTCTTTGGCGACAAAGTGTGGCAGGTCTAAATGGAGAGAGTGCCATTGAGTGGTCTGGTGGTGGTGAGGCTCTAACAGATGGTGATGGGGAACTATACATTGATGGCCTGACTGAGTTCACAACATTTTTTGTAGTAAAATCAGACATTACATCTACGGACAAGGGAATCTGGGCTACAAGATTGGCAGCAAATGGAGACTATTCCTTCTCATTACGATATGATGCCGTTGGAGACAATGCGTCTGGGCTGAATGTGATTAAGGCCGCAGTAAAAGAAGATGTTGCCGAAAATGAGTTAGAAAGCTCTGCTGATCAGCAAAGTACCGTGGCACAAATAGTTTGTGTAGATTGGAAGGATGATGAGATATGGAATCTCTACATCGATGGTGTTCTAAATAATCCATCCTTTGCAGGTCCTGCCCCGAATGGTGCCATTACAGAAGCGACAAGAGCCCTTTTGGGTCAAAGTGCTGGTGGCGGTTGGGATGGCATGATTGCCGAGGTGGTACATTATGGCCGTCATATTAGTGAATCAGAGAGAGAAAGTATTGAGCACTATTTTTCAGACAAATATGCAATAAGTGTACATTTGCTTGCCAAGGCCACGGGCGGGGAAGCGATATCCGCTGATGATGCTAACACCACATATACTACACTTACCGGACCGCGTATCACTGAAGATGTTGCAGGTGATTTGACTTTGGGCGGAACCATTGTTTTCACCGCTCCCACCGGATATGAATGGGATACAGCCGGGACACTACCTTCCGTTACTGCCCAAGAAGCCTATGGTACTTCAACCTTACTGGCAGCCTCCTATACATCACGGACAAGTTCAGCTGTCACTTTTACCATTGATGCCATTTCTACGGTGGCTAGCCAGCCCGGTGAGCTCACATTCAGTGGTTTGCAGATTAGACCAACAACTGGAACTGTACCTAATACAGGAGACATCTCCAATTCAGGAACAACAGGCCCCAATAGTGTGACGAATTTTGGAACGATGACTATGGTTGCAGGAACACCGACTAAAGTTGTCTATACTCAAGAGCCTACCAATGGGACAGTAAATGAGTTACTCCCCAGTGTTATTGCAGAAATTCAGGATACCAATGGAAATACAATGGAGATCGCTGGAACCTCTGTTTCCATTGCTATCACTACTGGCACTGGTACGCTTTCAGGTACAACGAGCTTAAACACCGATGCCGCAGGTCAAGTTTCATTCAGCGATTTAGCTATCAATGCTGCTGACGATTTTATCCTTACTGCAAACAGCTCAGGACTAACATTGGCAGTGAGTAGCACCTTTTCTACCAGTGTGGCGGGTCAATACACCACTTTTCTTGTTGAGAAACTTAGTGGGGGTAATATTCTGACTCAAACTGCTGGTGTGGACTTCAATATCAAGATATCAGCAGTAGATGGTACCCAAACCGCGGATGCGAATTTTGATACCTCTGCGACCATCACTTCTACGGGAACACTCAGTAATGGTGGCGGCGTGACCTCAAACTTCATAGCTGGAGTGCTCTCTTCTTATACAATGGCCATTAGCAGTATTGGAAACTACACCATTACTGCTACTGATACATCGGGAAATATTTATGGAACGAGTAATACCTTTACTGTTGAATCTGGACCTGCCAGCGCAGGATTATCAACCATCTCAGCTAATCCAACAGTATTAGAAAATGATGCTGTCAGTACTTCCACAATTACAGTCCAAATAAAGGACGCTGGAGGTAATAACCATTCCAGTGGGGGAGAAACAGTTAATTTGATCACGACTGCTGGTACGCTTTTGGGATCAGTTACAGATAACGGGAATGGAACCTACACTCAGCTGCTTCAATCTTCTTCTACCGTGGAAGAAGCGACCATTAGTGGTGTCCTCAATGGAAATGCCATGACCGATGTAGCCACGGTTCAATTTAATGCCTACACCAATATTTGGGAAAGTGATCCAGGCAATGATTCCTATACAACCAGATGGGATACAATTGTCAATTGGGATGCTAATACCATACCCGTTTTGACAGATGCAGTTTTAATACCTGCCAACCCCGCAGACGGTACTAGATACCCACTCATTAATACAGATAATCAACAGGTGGCTTCTCTCACCATCGAATCAGGTGCAGATGTAAGCCTGAGTGGCAGTATCAGTTTTGATATCCTAGGTGATTTACTAGGCGCAGGCACCATTTTAGGTGGAGCCAATGACACGGTTCGTGTCAGCGGTAACCTGGGAATAGCAGCCAGTAGTATTAAGTATTATGAGATGGATGGTTCATCTCAGCAGGTTTTGAGCAGTCCACTGACCCTTTATAATTTAACTGTTGATAATTCCTCTGGCGTTCGTCTTGATGGAAATACTGAAATAACCAGTACCCTCACATTAACCACGGGCAGTCTGATTGTTCCTTCAGGCTCTTCTCTCATCGCCAACACGAAATCAATTACATCAGGAACTATTCGGTCTGAACGAGAAATTACAGGTACCACTGGCTGGCGTTTGCTTGCTTCACCAGTAGCTTCCACCTATGGTGATTTGTTTAACAATATTTTCACCCAGGGCTACACAGGATCAGATTCTGCTACTGGCTCACCCTCAATCTTATATTACGATGAATCCTATACAGGGACAGACAATCAGAGATGGCGAAAACCCACCAATTCTACAAATGCTACAACAGCAGGTCGAGGTCTTTTTGTTTATGTCTTTGGTTCCATTGGAGGGGATGCAGCCTATTCGGATCCGCTTCCTATCACCCTGGATGTAAGCGGTGATGAGGAAGAAGGCACTGCAGGCATATTCGATTTCGGCGTGACTTATACAGCATTAGCCGATACGGGTTGGAATTTGGTGGGTAACCCCTTCGCTGCTGCCATTGACTGGGATGATGCAGGTTGGACCAAGACAAACATGGACAACGTGATTTACATCTGGGATCATACGGCCAATTCAGGGGCAGGGGCATACCTGACGTGGAATGGCTCATCAGGATCTCTTGGTGATGGTCTTATCCCACCTTTTCAGGGATTCTGGGTTAAAGCCAATGCCGCTGGTCCATCATTAAAAGTTCCTAAGTCTTCTAAGACCACTGGTGGGGTCTTTTATAAACAGAATAGTGACCCAGATCCGTTGATTATGTTTTTGCTAGAGTCCGATACGCTAAGCGCTTCGACTCACATACAATTCAATGAGACTGGATCAATACATAAAGACATTAGGGATGCCTATTATCTTGTTCCCCCAACTGATACCTATCTAGACCTCTACACAAAGAGTTACGATAATAGTTATCTCGCCATCCAATCCCATCCATACAGATTTGGTCGCCCCCTGGAAATTCCTATCTACGTGGATGGACATGTAGACAGCAATCCGCTCTCAGGTATCTATCGAATCTCATGGCCTCGTTTCGAGGGCATGCATCCGGAATGGACCCTGACACTGGAGGATCTAGAAACCGGAGAATCAATTGATCTGATTGAAAATGATTACTACGAATTTGACTATGCCAGTCTCTCCAAAAGACCTCTGGATTCAATAGTTCCTTCAAAAGCGCTCACACGAACTGAACCTTTTCAACTGTTGAAAAAGAGCGGGGGAGATGGACCTCGGTTTATACTCAGTGTCGATCCCGGCAATGCATTTCCTGAGATTCCCAAGGATTTTGCCCTGGGTCAGAACTATCCAAATCCTTTCAATAACGGCACTATCATCCCATTTTCAATTCCTCTTGAAGGAAGGGTTACTGCAACGATATATGATGTAAAAGGAAGAGTCGTTGATCAACTTGTTGAAAATAAACTTTATTTCGCTGGCCAACACCAACTGAACTGGCTTGCCACTGGCCGCAGTAGCGGCATATATTTCTGTCAGATGCAAATCGACAATAAATACTTTACGAAGAAGATGATATTATTACGATGAGGCTGGCCAAGTACATATTTGTTTTATTCATTCTGGGATCAGGTCTTTTTGGCCAACAGAATAAATCTACAGTTGAACTTAATATCTCGGCCAATGTCATGGATCAGATCGAGGTGATCACGATTTCCGATATTGATGCCGGGATTGTATTACCTGGGCAGGAAGAAAAAGTGATTTCACCTATTACCGATGGCGGTGCAGGTGTATTACGATTGGAGGGACAGGCCAACTCAAGTATCCAGGTTTCCTATTCTGTACAGGTAACCATGACCAATCTTGAAACAAGCCAACCCCTGCTGATGAACTACATGTTGAGTGGGAGTCCGGAAAACAACCAATCTGCTTCTATCCTGTTCACGGCCAATCCTGAAAATGTCATTTTGAATGCATCAGGTGTTTATTATATGTGGGTTGGCTGTCGTTTCAGTCTGGTAGGTCTGGTTCCTGGACAATACGATGGAGATTTTATTGTTGAAGTGGATTACAATTAGGATGTGTTTAAACAAATCATGACTAAAAGCATATACAATATTCTACACTTAATCATCATGAGTATTCTACTTATGATTATGTCTGTACAATCTCTGTCAGGCCAGACAATTAATTTTAGTGTTCACGTTGCCAGTTCCCTTGATGCTACTAAAGATGCGGATATGGCTTTCCCCCAAGTAATGGCTGGGGATGGAATAACAGCTATTGGGCTTGGTGATGGGGGTATGGGTATCTTTGCTATTAGTGGAAATGAAGAGCTGGATGTTGAAGTAACGCTGGTAGCTCCCACAAACCTGGTACATGTCTCTTACCCTGCTCAAACAATGCCACTCAATCTTACATTTGCCTATGCGAATTATGGAGTCAATGATATCAACCAGGCCAAGACTGCAACTGGCAATACGGCTCGATTTCAAATGAAAGAACGACAGAGTGGTCCTGCTGGTGCTCCACCAACCCCACCAAGTAGTGGCCACACACCACAAATAGTTACTGCCTACCTCTATGTATATGGGACCATCGATGTAGGGATGATTGCTTCAGGTGCCTATTCAGGTACTGTAGATTTATACGTCCAATACTATTAGTATAAGCTTCACAAATCACACCTGTCATATTTTAAGAACAGTTTGTCACTACCTCTTGTCATATAATGCTGACCATTTCATGACTAAAAATGTAATCAATATTGGTTTTTAATCACTCAAACTCCCGTAACACGCTGTAGCACAGGGTTTTAGACATAGATCACTAGGTTTGGCATCATTGTTGAATATATTGATGCCAGTTCGACGGAGAAACGAACATTTGAAAATTTGAAAATTGAATAAGGATGAAGAGAAAATGAAAAAGATGACGCTTATAGTTTTAATGGTAACACTCATAGCCAGTTTTAGTTTTGCCCAGGATGAAAATCTTGATGTCACAGCTACAGTCGCAGTAACTGCTCTTAGTTTTACAGCTAATACTGACATTGCTATCGGTGATGTAACAAAGAGTACAACTGCTACCGTTGATCCACTTAGTGGAGCCGCACACGCCAATGTTAGTGGAACAACCACTCCAGGTAACATTGCTATTCTTGGAGAAGAAGGTGCTACAGTTACAGTTGCCTTTGATGCTACAGCAGTATTAGGTAACTCTACTGAAAACATGACATTTACTGCTGACGTTATTGGTCACATCACAACACAACCTGCCTCAGCTACTTCCCTCACTAGTGGTGTATCCACTGTTGACTTGAGTGGTACTGCTGGTGGTGGTGGTACAGGAACTTATAACTTCTGGATTGGTGGCGACCTAGTAGTTGCTGCTGCCCAAAGTCCTGGTGCCTACTCAACTGCAACAGGTAATGGTTCTGGTACTGGTGGTAATGGTGGTGGTGCCTGGTCAATGACCCTGGTTTATCAGTAAAATTTAGATTTCCTAAACGAGACCATGAAAGGGCTGTGATTATCACAGCCCTTTCTTTTTTTGTGGAGTTTGTTTTCACCCCATTTCGGGTTGGCTTCCTGCCTTTATCTAGATTAATATATCAAGACACTAGAGAAATAATTTTACCTAATTGAGAGATTGATATGATTACCAGAAGAATGACCCTTGTTGTGTTGACACTTATCATGATGTTTTCCAGCCTGTTTTCTCAGGTAGCTATTTCACCAACATCCGCCTTTCTCGACAGCAAACAACGTTTTGAAACTATTTTAATTATGAATAATTCCAAAGATCCTCAGGAAGTCAAACTGGCTTTTAAATTTGCCTACCCAAAAGCAAATGATGCAGGTGATATTGAGTTAATCTACGATGATGCAAACGAAGAAGCATTACACTCAGCCACAAGTTGGTTGAGAGGCTTTCCAAAGAATTTTGTATTGGGACCTGGTGAAAGACAAATCGTCAGAGTCACAGCCAAACCTCCGAGAGGTATTGAGCCTGGGATG